>Ga0366774_1017_pt1 | contig 30295 bp, 26 predicted proteins | sample BONcelHN113001D9_FD_207068 | JGI IMG/M metagenome (GOLD analysis project Ga0366774, IMG submission 207068) | Enriched cells from coal bed in the Powder River Basin, Montana, United States - BONCAT cells N11 rep2 HSBNCT.N11.300.1.D9 ...
ATCTGTTTGTTGCAATTTCGGCCCTTGCTGGCGGCTGGTTTTTGGATAAATTCGGCGCAGTGCGGGTTTGGGCTACATGTCTGATACTGATTATTATTGGTGAATTATTAATGCCGGTTTTTGGCGGCAGCTTCTGGGGCTTGAACAACCTTCGGATTATTGAAGGGCTGGGCACCGGTCCGATTATGGCCTCGACCGCGCGCATTGCCGCCCAATGGTTCCCTGCCAAGGAACGCGGCATTGTTACCGGTGTGCAAGGAATGGCCATGGGGCTGGGAATTACTCTGGGCTTTATCATTGCTCCGGCTGTATTTGAAGCCACCGGTAACTGGGCTGTAACCATGGCCTGGCTGAGTTTTTTGCCGGTTATTGCTTTAGTTATGACTGCTATCATTGCTTTTGGCCCGAAAGCACCCACTGTTGCTGCTGTTGAGAACAATGAAGCAGCCGGAACGCAAAGCGCCTTTATGCAGGCGGTCAAAATGCCGGTGACCTGGATGGCTATTCTGTGTGTGGTCATGATGTCTTGGGCCTTCCAAGCAATTAATGACTTAATTCCCGGCTACATTGCCGTTGATGCTCCGGTAGGGCTGGGCAAAGGTCCGATGGCAGCCGGACAATTTATGACTGCTTTTTCTATGTCCTTCACAATAGGTGCTTTTTTGAGCGGCTTCATTTTAGAAAAATTCCTAAAAGGGCAATCCAAGCCTCTTGTTTTCCTGGGATACCTCGGCACTGTTATATTCACCTTTGCGCTCAGAGTTCCTTTTGTTACTGCAAATGATACGCTCTTATTAATTTGTCTGATTCTAAACGGTTTACTCGCAGCTTGGTGCATTCCGCCTTCCGTGGCCTTCATTGCCAGAAACTATCCGGAACATCTGACCGGCAAATTAGGAGGTCTGGCCCAGGGGATCGGAATCTTTGGTGGAACGGCCGGTGCTTTTTCCGGTGCATATGCTATCCATGCCACTGGTTTTTATGATGCATCTATTTACATTATTGTAGTAGTCGCCATTCTCGGCTGTTTAGCCGCATTGGGTTTAAATCCTCCAAAGAATACTATTGAGACCAATAGCGGAATTTCACAATAATTGCTTGGACATGTATATGCGTTGATTTGAAAATTGCTATGCCCGATGTGGCAAAATACACAAAAAATAGTCCTGTTATCTGCGGCTGCGGATTAACAGGACTATTTTTTATAGGGAAAGACATTGAATACAGCCTAACTAGTAATATATTAAGAAGGGAATTTTAGTTTTCGTCCATAAGAATGTATATAACTTTCAGACGGCGTGTTGTCATTATCAAAAATAATAGTGCCACTGTGGCGAAAACTATGGTTCTGAAAATAACGTAAATCGTAGATACGAACATTCATACTACCTTCATGCTGGTATTCGGAAAAGTAACTGAAAGGAGTAAACAATGAAAAAAATTCGGCTAAGGTTGTTTTTTGAGCTTCAACCATAATCGTAGAATAATGTTGTTTAGGCAGGTTTGCTTTAATCGTAAGAACAGGGTAAAATGCGCCAATTTGACCAATAAAATAACATTCATCTGTCTCGACAACAAAGTCCCAATAAAAAATCCGCTCTAATGAAGGCATGACTAAAATTCTTTCTAAGTGATAACCGGTAAACTCTTGTTTAAGCCAATGAGTTGTTCGTATCCGTAGCAAGAAACGCAAAAAAATATACAAGGTCATACTAATAAAACTAATCCAAGATACTTGCTGCATAGGTAGACCTGTCAGATATGCACCCAATAATAGCAATACCAATATAGGATCGAAAACATTTAATAAATTACAGCTAAGTCTCTCTTTGCGCAATGGCCACAATAAGGCAGCGCCGTGTGTGTTAAAGTAGTCTAATGCAATATGAGATAAGCCACCGGCAAAAGCCCATAAAAATAATGTCACTAAAGATGAGCCAGGGCAGCCAATAAAAACTCCAATGGCAATTAGTGCAGCCCACAATACGATACCAGGAAGAGAGTGTGATGCGGCACGGTGCTGTTTAAGGTAACTCATACCGCCGCGAATCATAGCTAGAAAATCAAAGTCCGGTGCTTGAGAGCCTAAAAAAGCTGCAATATAAATTGGATTATCTATTGCCAGTGGCTGGCCGGATAGACCAGCAAGGGCAATACCGATCATACCATGAGTCAACGCGTCCATCCATTCACTTCCCCCACGTCTTGGTTTCCATAAAGTTTACATAACATTATAACATGGGATAATGGTAGAACGTCTATGGTAAGTTATGGACCTAGCGTTAGATTTTTAGTAAGCAGGGGAACAATAAGCAATAAGGCATGGAGGTGAAAAAATGGACAAAAAAAATGACCCTGTAGAAGTTGGCGAAGCAAGTCGCAAAATAGTGGAAAGTGCCGACCATGTGGGCGGCATTAATGAGTCTGTTGGTGGAGTTGATCCTGGTATTGATGAAAATTTATTGCGCTTATCCGGTGGGCCTTGATAAATAAAATAAGAGGGCAGGGGCTGTCTCAGTAACGCTTGAGGCAATTTCTAGTGTGCTGTACTTTTGCCTTGATGCAAAAGTACCAAAAAATCAAGACCAGTACGCCAAATCCCCTTGGAAGCGGACCTCCCTTGCGGGACGGTGATTTGGCGTAAGGGTCAGAGGGGACGAAAACAAAGAACGAAAGCGTCGTCATCTCCGTTCTTTTCGGCCCTTCTGGAAAAAGCCGGTCGGCAGTTTTCCAAGGCTTTTGGAAGACAGGCCTAGCATTTTTGGTCCTTTTGGGGCAATGCCAAAAGGACCAACCGGGCTTTTACCCCACAATACGAAAGGACTGCCTCAAATAGGTTTTAAAAAACCATTTTGAGACAGCCCATTTTATCTTATTGAGATTTGCTTGGCAGCCGCAGGTTGTCTTTTTTATTTAGAAACAGTAGATAAAACACATAAATTGCAAGGACTACCGGGATACCGGCATAAAGCACAATTCGTTGAGACTCATCAAAATAGAGGCTGGCGATAATACCGGTGTTAAGAACAAAGGCTAATACCGGTACTACTGGGTATAAAGGAGTTCGAACAGCCAATTTTTCCAATTGGCCGCCTAAGCGGACATATTCACGGCGGAAGTTGAGCTGGCACCAGGCAATAATTATCCATATCAGGCACCCGGTAAGACCGGTACTGGACATAAGCCACAAGTAGACAGTATCTGCTGCATAAGTTTCTGTTAAAAGGGACAAACAGGCTAACAGCAAAGTGATTAAGACACCGCCGTAAGGAACACCGTTATTATTCAATTTTCCCAACCATACTGGAGCGTGACCGTCTTTGGACATTGACCATAGAAGGCGTGAGCAGGCATAAAGCGCTGAGTTACCGGCTGATAATGCAGAAGTCAGTACAACAAAACTCATAACATCTTTAGCAAAAGGAATGCCGAGACGACCGAAAACGTGAGCAAAAGGGCTTTCTAATACGCCCGCTTCTTCCATAGGGATGGTAGCAGCTAAAATAACAATAGCTAAGACATAAAATATAATGATTCGCAAGCCAATTCCCCGGATAACCCGTGGAACATGTTTGGCCGGGTTTTGGCATTCGCCGGCAGCAATCCCGACAAGTTCAGCGCCTTGGAAAGAGTATACAACGGCAATCATCGTTAAAAATACTGCACCAAAACCATTGGGAAATAAGCCACTCCCAGTATTATAATTTGAGAATCCCAGAGCACCTTCGCTACCGGAAAAACCGAAGATAAGTCCGGCACCGGCAATTATGAAGCCGACGATAGCCGCGACTTTTATGCTGGCAAACCAGAATTCCGTTTCACCATAAGCTTTTACGGATATGAGGTTTAATAAGGCTAGCGCTGTAGCAAAGACGGCACACCATATCCAAACAGGAACCTGGCCAAACCAGTGATGCATAATAATGCCGGCCGCTGTAAAATCAGCGGCAATGCAAATTGCCCAGTTAATCCAATATAGCCAGCCGGTAGTAAATCCCGCACCTGGAGAAATAAAACGGGAAGCGTAGCTTTGAAATGAGCCTGAAACAGGCATGGCTACAGTTAACTCCATGAGACAAAGCAACACCAGATACATAACAAGGCCACCTGCGAGATAAGCAAGTATAGCACCAAATGGTCCGGCTTGATGAATGGTTTGACCTGATCCCATAAATAAACCAGTACCAATTGTGCCACCGATGGAGATCATCATGAGATGGCGCGGTAGCATATCTCGTTTTAATCCTTGTTTCTCAGGACAGAGCTGTTGTAAGTCGACACTGGGCTTAGACATAATTTCAACCTCCTATATTTTTGCGTAAAAAAACAGCGTGAACAATCTCACGCTGCTTAAGATAGCTACATCTTTTACCGCTTATGAGATAGTCCTCCACCTAAAACAATTTCTTAGGTGACAGTCTTGCACTTATTCAGTACAAGCCCAGCAGCAAGTGATGGCCTTACTTGCGCTTCGGCGAATATCCCTTTCTCTACAACTCATTGCTTGCCAGGCTTACTGTAGATAATATTGATGATTCGCGCCTCTATCTGGCACACTTTTCAGTTCTAAATATGATTATAGTATACTCTTCGCGGACACGTCAATGATTTGTCCTTAACTAATATTCTAAAATCCCTTAAAATACAATGAATAGTATTGACTGATACCTGGTGGGTGTAATATGATGATACTAATTGAATATCTAAAGGGGAGTAGCTACTAGGTATGGTCAACAGCACTGCTAACGCATGGCCATACCGTTGGAATATCCAACAGCGAGACCTTTAGTATGGCCATATACATACTAAGGTCTTATCTGCATTGGGAGAGAAGGCCTTACAGAGTCTGTAAGGCCTTTTTATTGTTTTTCTTTTTATAATTTAAAAGCGAAAGGGGTTATTTCGATGGAACTATTGGCAGCGTTAGGTAGTATTACATTCATCAATCTAATACTAAGCGGCGATAATGCGGTCATCATAGCTCTGGCTAGTAGAAACTTACCCCCCGAACAGCGCAAAAAGGCTGTCTTATGGGGAAGCGCGGGAGCGGTGGTATTGCGAATCATCTTAACTATGATTGCAGCTCTCTTGCTACAAATTCCTTATGTTCAATTTGCCGGCGGCTTGGCATTACTGTGGATTGCGATAACTTTATTGGGAGAAGATAAGCAACATGATGTAGCTTGTAAAGAAGCAGCGAGTTTTATGGAAGCAATAAAAGTTATCTTATTTGCTGATCTCATTATGAGCCTTGATAATGTTTTGGCCATTGCCGGTGTTGCTAACGGTAACATGCTGTTACTCATAGCCGGCCTGGCAATGAGTGTGCCATTAGTTATTTTCGGGAGTCAAATGCTAATGTCTCTTATGGACCGGTACCCTATTATTATCTATATTGGAGCGGCTATTTTAGGCTGGACAGCAGCAAAAATGATGGTTGCCGACGCCGCTATGGGGCAAATACTTGAACCCTATGCACTGCTGCTGGAAATTGCCCTTACTACAGCCGTTGTCGGTATAGGACATTGGCTGAAACTAAGATCGCAAAGTGCTTCTACTGCCAGTACGGAGGGTACTCCTGCTTTTAGAGACGGTGAGAAATAAGCTAATACCACCATTAAAAAGTGGTCTAAAAACTGGCATCGCAAGAGCGAGCCGGTTTTTTTGCTTATTTCCTGAAGGAATTACAGATATTGACATGTTGGTAGTTTAACTGCTACCATGAAATTGTACATAAACTCTTTGATGTGAAATTTATTGTAAGGATGCGTTTTTATGAACGAAATAACCAGTATTGATATAGGGCGGGCAGCATTGAGGATGGCCCTTAGCGAAACTCGCCAGGATGAGCAAGATACACGGCAGGGATTGCAGAAACGGGATATTTTATCAGTAGCTGTTGACTTTGGCGGTGAATTTGTTCCATCAGTAAAGAAAATTATTGAACGAGCCGTCGTAGCGGCCCAACGTCAGGGTGTCGTTGCCACTAATCACGTGGGTGAAGGGGCAGTTGCAGGTGCCACAAGGGCAGCGCTGGAACAAATCGCATCTAGAGCTATCGGTCTTAATGTAGGAGGGAAAATTGGTATCGCCCGTTACCAGGAACACCTGTGCGTTGCAATTTACTTTGGTGTTGGTGTTTTAAATCTTAATGAAGTAGCAGTAGGCTTAGCTCACCGGTCTTTGCCTTCAGACCAACCGTAAGGCGAAAGAGTTGGGGCAAATTCAAAGTATCATGATGAAGCAGTATGCAATAAACAACAAGCCGGCCAAGTGGCCGGCTTGTTGTTTATTGTCCTTAGATATTTTCACGCAGGTAAGTATTGGCAGTAAACTGGAATTCGGTTATAATATTTATTGAGAATTACTTTCAATAGCCCTATTGGACAAGGATGGGACTTTTATGAATATACAAGCTTTTACTGTTGATGATTTGCACGAGATCGTAGATGCCCTGTCTACTGCTGTAGACGCTAAAGATCCATATACGCATGGCCATTCAGAGCGGGTAGCTCATTTGGCTATGGCCATTGCTAAGACGATGGGTTTGACATCTGACCAGCAATCTATTCTTCATATTGGAGCTCATCTGCATGATGTAGGCAAGATTGGTATTCCCGATGCTGTGCTTCGTAAGCCGGGCAGATTGACGGACGAGGAATATGCTATAATTAAAACTCATTCGATGATTGGCTATACTATTGTTCGCAAAGTTCGTATTCTTCATCCTATTGCCGCTATTGTTCGTTCTCATCATGAACGAATGGATGGTAAGGGGTATCCCGATGGGTTACGTGGGGAAGAAATTCCCATCGAAGCCCGTATAGTTGCAGTAGCTGACTCATACGATGCCATGACCAGTCAGCGTCCGTATCGGATATGCATTTCTTCCGTTGAAGCGGTGAATGAAGTTAAGCGGTGTTCAGGAACTCAGTTTGATGCCACGGTAGTAGAAGCTTTGGCGCAGCTGCTATCAATTGGTCAGTTAGCGATCGAGAAGTCTGCCTGAGTTATTTGCTGCTTTTGGGCAGCTTCTTTTGCCGGCCAGCCCAGATAAATAATGTAAGCCCCACTACAATGACGGCCAGACTGGTTAACTGGGCTGATTTAAGTCCCCAGAGCAGCGTTGTATAATCACCTCGTAAATATTCAAGAAAAAAACGGGCTGTTGAGTATAAAATGGCGTAAAGGATGAATACCTGTCCTTTTGCGTGGTTTGTTGTACGGAATAGGAGTAAAAGGACAAAAATGATAATATCGATCTGACCTTCCCAGATTTCCGCCGGCCATAAAGGCTGGTTGCCGTAGGTCTGATAGGCCAATGTGCTAGAGGGATATAAAATGCCAAAACTACCGCCTGTGGGATGACCAAAGGCATCGCCATTCATAAGATTGGCCATACGGCCGATGGCTTGTCCCATAATAACTGCAGGAGCAGCTACAATGTCAGCAAAAGCCCAGGTATCTATTCCATGTCGTTTCGTGTAAATATAACCGACAATAGTGCCTAGCAAAACCCCGCCTTGGATAGCCATGCCTCCTTGCCAGACAAAGGGAATTTCCAATAGATGGTCTTGGTAATAATGCCAGTCAAAAAAGAATACGTCCCACAAACGGGCGCCGATAATACCGCCTAGTCCACAGTATATTCCCATGTCTGGTATATGTTGATGCCAGCGGCCATCTTGCCTGGCAAGAAAATAGGCCGTACCAGTGGCCAAAATGATGGCCAGGCTGAGAATAAGTCCATAGGCTCTTATAGGAAAGTCGCCGATAAAGAAAAGATACTGGTGCATAAAAACCTCCTGTTATTAACTGGTTAGTTATAGTTTACCAAAGGATGGGCGGCGGGTAAATTTAAATTGTATAGGAATTTAACCTAATGCTAGCGAATAAACTCGAGAATAGAGTTTATAGGGGGTATTATAGAGTGCGTAAGCGTTTCTTACTTATTGCAATGTTGCTTATCGTTGCTGTCGCAGGCTTATGGTATATTGGCGCCGATACTGGCCCGGTAAAAAAAGGGCCAAAAGCTGTTGCTGAGAACGGTGTAATAGTGGGAAAACGGGTTGCTGGTTTCACGTTACCCGATTTAGAAGGTAAGCAAATTACCGTTGGCCAGTCTGGGAAAATAACTGTGATTAATTTCTGGGCCACCTGGTGCCCACCATGCCGGGAGGAAATGCCGGAATTGAACCAATTTGCCCGGAAATATCATCAGTCACTGTTGTTTTATGCTGTTAATATACAAGAACCCAGTAGTACAGTAAGCGAATTTTTGAAACAAAACAATTATACTATGCCCACGCTGTTAGACAGCGATGGTACAGTTGCCAAACACTTCCGGATTAGTGCCATACCGACAACTATTGTCATTGATGAAGAAGGGTTAATTACATACCGTAAATCGGGTGCTATGACAATGAGCGAATTGGAAGAGGTGCTGAAAGGATTATAAGGAGGGATGCGAAATGGAAGGCACTATATCGCTGTTCGGTGCATTTGGTGCAGGTATCTTGTCCTTTTTATCTCCTTGTGTATTGCCTATACTGCCTACTTATACGGCGTTTTTAGCTGGTACAGATAGCCAAGCACCTAATAAGTGGCGATTTTTAATCAATTCTTTTTTTTTCCTTAGCGGTTTTACACTTGTTTTTGTAGCCATGGGTGCTACAGCATCTTTTTTTTGCCAGGTCTTTTTTGACTACCAGGAAGTAATCCGCAAGTTTGGCGCTGTTTTTATGATCCTGATGGGAATACAGATAATTGGCTTATTTCCGGGTTCCTTTTTGCATCGCGAATATCGTCCTTTATTAAAGAATACTTTCCAGGGACCATTGGGTGCTTTCGTTTTGGGAGTCGCCTTTACTGCAGGCTGGACTCCGTGCACCGGACCTATATTGGCATCTATATTAGTGTACGCTGGAACAAGCAGCACGATGGGGGAAGGCGCGTTTTTATTATTTATTTATGCAATGGGCTTTACGGTTCCTTTTTTTGTTATTGCCTTTTTTATGCATCATTATTTAGACCGTCTTGGTAGCTTCTTTCGTTATTTGCCCGTTATTCAGCGAGGGGCGGCAATCGTATTAATTGTCGCAGGCATATTCATCTATTTTGATTTGCTGCAGAGAGGATTAGGCCTTTTTTGGAGTCTCTTACCTTTTTAAACGATAACAGCCACCCGGGATGCGGGTGGCTGTTATCGCTTCAGAAAAGTAAGCATTTGCTTAACAACCTGTTCTAAGTTCTTCTGGTCCTCCGGTGTGGAATGCTTATTATTCAGCACACATTCCATTGCATTGTTCTCGAGCAAAGTAATGCCGATTTTTTCAACAGAAGACCGGACAGCAGATATTTGAACCAAAATATTACTGCAGTCTTGCTGTTCATCAACCATTCTTTCGATACCAGCTATGTGGCCTCTTACATTACGAAGGCGGCTCAAAATTTCAGTGCGAACTTGCGATTCTGGCATATGTACGCCTCTTTCTGTTACCTCTATGGCGTGAGGTCTATTTACGATAAACATGAACGGATACCGGATACTAAGGACTTGGATAAGCCAAGTCTTTTTTACATTATAGAAGATTTGCATTAAACATGCAATAAAAGGTAATGAGAAGTAGCAGAGCTCACTAACGCGACATAATATATAGTAGCATAATGGGTGAAGAGAGGTGATTAACTCATGAAATACGTTGAACGCCCATTAGTAATAATTGTTGTAGCACTGGCAATTGTGCAGGTATTTGGGGTGGTTATCGAATTAATAATTGACAGTAAAGTGCTGGCTAACCACATCCTTCGCCTTGTGCTGGTAATGCTTATGGTACTCTATGTTGGATTTAGTCAGCATTGGCTGCGTAAGATCCGGGAAGAATTGAAACTGTATGATACTATATGGCAGAGTATTCCCGATGGTATCGCTAGTTATAACCAACAAGGGCATAGGACGATTTTTAATAGGGAATATGCCCGCTTGCAAGCTTATTGTTCCGGACAGCTCCATGATGCTGCACTAGAGAGGGTTTTAGCTACCGGGATTGGCGAGACTTTCTCCTATCCAATTACTACTCTGACAGGTATAAAACAGATGAAGAGCCACTTTATTCCTGTTCACCAGAGTCAGCTTGTGCATATATTAAACCTGATAAGTGACCGGACAGAAGAAGGGCAGGCCTTTGCCCAACGTGAAGCTGATTATCTCGAAGTAGTTAAAGTAATGGTTAACATGTTTGAATTAAAAGATCCTTTTGGTCAGGGCCATTCAGCAACAGTCAGTAATTTAGCACATGATCTGTCTAAAACTCTTGGAATGTCACAGGCAGAGGTTGAAGTTATTACGAAAGCAGCATTAATTCATGATATTGGCAAAGCTACTATTCCTGCAGACGTAATAAACCAGGCGGAGCTGACTGATTTGAATTATGAAATTATCAGAACACATGCCAGTATTGGGGCTGAAATTGCTGAGAATGTCCGTGGTTTGCGGGATGCGGCACAGATAGTACGCCATCATCATGAAAGATATGATGGACGGGGATATCCCGATGGGTTAGAAGGGGAAGACATTCCATTGGGAGCGCGAATAGTCGCAGTAATTGATGCCTTTGATGCTATGACTACAGGGAGATCAATTCTAGGACGGCGTGATGTTGAAAGTGCTATCGCTATTTTAAAACTAGAAAAAGGACGTCAGTTTGATCCTAAAATTGTAGACGATTTTACTGCTATGATTCAGGTTGGCAGAAATAAGTAGTTGATGAAAGTGCGATTTGTGAAAATCCCTCTTGCATCAGTTTGCACCTTGTGTTACAGTAACAACAATAACTAAAAAAGAAGAGTAATGACGATGAAGAGGAAGAGTAGGCGAATGCTATTGTTACAGAGAACCGGGGAAGGATGAGAGCCCGGTACAAGAGTTAAGCTGAAGTTCGCCTTGGAGTTGCGTGCTGAAATTTGTCATAGGGCAGACTGTAGGTGGCGCCGGAGACCCTTTGCCGTTAAATGAAGGGGAGTATCGGCTCATTTGCCCGTACTCTAGGCAAGCGGTTCGCTTTTGGCGAACAATTAAGGTGGTACCACGGGAAACATCTTCCCGTCCTTTCGAGGACGGGAAGTTTTTTTTATCCCATTATAAGGAGGAATGATGCAATGTTGGCGAACATGAAATGTGATAAAGAAAAGGTAGTTGCTTATCTAGGCCCACAGGGCACCTATAGTGAGGACGTTGCCTATCAAATTAATATAGGAAATAGAGCCCGGTTTACTCCTTATGCAAGTATTAATGCTGCTATTATGGCAGTTGTAAATGGTGATTGTGATGAATGTGTAGTGCCTATTGAAAACTCCCTTGAAGGATCGGTTACTATCACCTTAGATACATTGGCACTTGTGGAAAATTTATTTATTATCCAGGAAACTACACAGTTTATCAAGCATAACTTGCTGGTAAAGCCACAAAATGGGAATATCGAGGTTATTTTATCTCACTGGCAGGCGTTGGCTCAATGCCGCAGTTATATTATGCAGACGTATCCCGATGCCGTATTAAAGGCGGTTGAGAGTACTGCTGAAGCCGCTTGTTGTGTTGCCAGTGGAGCATATCATTATGCTGCTATCGGCAGTTTACGGGCAGCTGAGCTGTATGGATTAGATATAGCTGCAGCAGGTATTCAGGATAACTCTTATAATAGTACCCGGTTCATTGTATTAGGACGTGAACAGGCAGTACTGCCGAAAGAAAGACATAAAACGTCTATTGTGTGCCAGATTGATGGTCAAAAACCAGGAAGTTTATGTGAGGTTTTACAAGAATTCGCAATGCGCAACGTAAATTTAACACGAATTGAGTCCCGGCCTGCTCGTACTCGTATGGGAGCATATATTTTTTTCCTTGACATGGAGGGCAGCTTACAGGAACAGTGCGTCCATGAAGCAGTTAAAGCAGTAAGGAAAAAAAGTATATGGTTTAAAAGTTTTGGCTCTTATCCTGTTGTATCACTCAATACCCGCGATGATGAGTAGCTGCGGGAAAGGAATCCCATCGTAATGCACGAATATAGATAAAATTGTTATGTAATATAGTAGGTACACAAAAGAGACGGAGGACGTTATGCGTAGCCTGTTAGTACTAAGTTTCTTTGGGATATTTTTTTTATTTACCCCCGTTGTCTCCGGGGCACAGTGGCTGGAAAGCGAAGTCTTTGTGACGGATGCATGGGGCGGCAAAGTTGAAACAGGGGCTAAAGCGTTTGTGGAGCGGGGCGAAACATGGCTTCCGGTAGAAATGATAAAATGGTATTCCGATGAACAAATCCGGGTAGATTTAGCAGAAAAGCGAGCCTATGTGACCATTGATACACCAAGATTTCAGTTGGAAACAGAAAATCTAGACAGTGTTCTTAAACAGGGGATAGTACTTAATTTTCCCTTAAAGATCATCAATGGGAAACCCTATCTGAACATGTTTAATTTAGATAGGGTTTTAGGAATAACGGCGAAACCGCGCAATGAAGAGCGATCGGTTGAATTGATTCCAGAATCCAGTCTTGGTTATTCAGCTTTTCAAATCAATAAACCGAGGCAAAAGGCTGCGTTCACAGGCAAAATAAATATAGTGTGGGATCATGTTGGCGGTGAATCACGGAATTTGGGAAATGAGCGCAGTATTGACGGACTGGATGTCCTTTCGCCAACTTGGTTCACAGTAGTAAATGAAGAAGGTCTGGTGCTTAATAAAGCAGATGAACGCTATGTTGCCGATGCTCATGAAAAAAAATATAAGGTGTGGGCCTTATTATCCAATGGCTTTGACCGGGAATTGACAAAAAAAATATTGCAAAATGAAAAAGCGCAGCAAAATATTATTAGGCAGGTTGCTCTTTATGTTAGTTTATATAACCTGGATGGCATAAATCTTGATTTTGAGAATGTCTATGAGGAGGATAAAGAGAAGTTAACTTTTTTCGTGCAGCAACTGGCAACTGTTTTGCGAGAACAAAATGTTACGTTATCGATTGATATTACTCTACCCTCTAGCTCCTCTTTTTGGTCACGCTGCTATGACCGGCGAGAGCTTGGCCGAATTGCCGACTTTGTTATGGTTATGGCTTATGATGAGCATTCGCGCTTAAGTCCGGTAAGCGGTTCGGTAGCATCTTTGGGGTGGGTTGACAAAGGGCTTGCAGCAACGTTGGTTGAGGTTCCCAAAGAAAAGTTAATTATGGGTATCCCCTTTTATACCCGTGAATGGGAAGAAACAGTCAAAGAGGGGAGTGTCAAAGTACAGTCAAGGACGCTGTCTATGGCACAGGCAGAGCAAAAGATAACTGATAACCATGCAAAACCGGTTTGGTTAGAGGACAAAGGTCAATTTTATGCTGAATATGCTAAAGAAGATAAACGATACCGAATCTGGCTCGAAGATGGAGCGTCCATAAAGCTCAAAGCTGAATTGGTTCATAAATATGGTTTAGCTGGAGTTGCCTCATGGCGAAAGGATTTTGAAACTGAAGAGATATGGGATATACTCAAAGCAGCATTAAAACCGGCTTCTGCTAAAATTGATCATAGAGCTAAAAAGGCTAAAAAATAATTTATTTCCAGGAAATACCATATAGGTGTCATACATAAGTAATGGCCTGAACTGTTGATGTTCAGGCCATTACTTTATTTTGCCGACTTTATCCAATTCTCTAAGTCTTTTAATACTTCCTCACGGGCTACCCGAACAGCTTCACCGGACCATTCTTGCCCGGTATCACCATCAAACCAGTTGTCTTTTTGGCTGAAGGCGCTGGTAGGGAAAAATTTTTCTCTGGCAGATGCATAAATACCATCAAGCATACTTTGTTTTATCGTTTTTCTGGTTACCTTTGCTCCAATTTTTTCTGTTGTGGTAACGTCCAGCCCGTTGGGACCAGAATTAATTTCAACATGGCTAAGCAGTTTGCTTCTTTGACTGGCAGCGGCGATGGCCTTTTTGGCGGCAGAGGTTGCTTCTTCCCGTTTGATATCGTCATTCAGTACCGTTATGCGGACATTGCCAATAATCAGCTTATACATAATTCACCTCCTAGAAACTATTGTATTTCCTATATTTTCATGTTAGAACTAGTAAAGACTAAGAATAGGCTAAAGTTGACATTCCATTTTTGCTACTATATAATGGTAATCAATAATCCAATGACACAGAATAGTAAGTTTTGAAAGCAGGTGCAGAAAGTTGGCGGTTGCTGCGAGCCAAACCGTGTTAAGCTGAACTCGCTGTGAAGGAGCGACTGCGAAATACCATTAGCAGTCTACGTGTTACCGGCGTTAACGGTAGTGAGTGGATGGGGAAGCCCATCAATCAGGGTGGTACCGCGAGTAAATCGTCCCTGGCTAGAAGCCGTGGACGATTTTTGTTTTTACGCAAAAAAGCCTTAGGAGGTCCTTCATGAAAGAAAAGTATACACCTCACGAAATTGAAACTAAGTGGCAACAGCATTGGTCTGATGCGAAAGCTTTTGGCACTGAAGTAAATCGTCAGCGTCCAGAGTATTATGTTCTCGAAATGTTTCCCTATCCATCAGGAAATCTTCATATGGGACATGTGCGTAATTATTCCATTGGTGATGTAGTGGCTCGTTTTAAGTCCATGCAGGGCTATAATGTACTGCATCCCATGGGCTGGGATGCCTTTGGTATGCCTGCAGAAAATGCAGCTATTAAACACGGCATCCATCCAGCCAGTTGGACCTGGGATAATATTGCCAATATGCGCCGACAGCAGCAGCAGCTCGGTCTTTCCTATGACTGGGACAGAGAAGTAGCTACTTGTCACCCGGACTACTATAAATGGACGCAATGGCTTTTTCAACTCTTTTATGAGAGAGGCCTGGCATACAAGAAAAAAGCAGCCGTTAATTGGTGCAATGAATGCAACACTGTTTTAGCAAATGAGCAAGTAGTGAACGGCCAATGCTGGCGCTGTGATTCAGTAGTGATAAAAAAAGAGCTTGAACAGTGGTTTTTTAAGATTACCGATTATGCAGACCGGTTATTGTCTGATTTAAGTGAACTCAAGGGATGGCCCGAGCGGGTAAAAACGATGCAGGAGAACTGGATAGGCCGCAGCGAAGGCGCAGAGTTTAAATTTGCTATACCTGAGCTACAAGAGGAAATCTCTGTCTATACTACCCGTCATGATACTGCTTTTGGTGTTACTTATCTGGTGCTTGCGCCTGAACATCGTTTAGTTGAAAAGCTGATTGCCGGAAAATCAACAGAAGCAGCTGTACGTCAATTTGTGGAAAGAATCCGCAATATGAGTGAAGTTAGCCGCACTTCAACGGAAACTGAAAAAGAAGGGATGTTTACCGGCACTTATGCAATATATCCGTTTACCGGTGCTGAGGTTCCTATCTGGGTAGCTAATTACGTGCTGGTTGAGTATGGTACTGGTGCTGTTATGGGAGTACCGGCTCATGATGAACGGGACTGGCAGTTTGCCACTAAATACGGATTAGTAAAAAAACTAGTTATTCAGCCTCGTGACAGAGCGTTAGAACTGGATCAAATGACCGGTGCTTATGATGGTCCCGGAGTAATGGTTGATTCCGGTGAATTCACTGGTCTTGATAATGAACAGGGAAAGCTGAAGATAGCAGAGTGGCTAGAGCAAAAAGGTATTGGTAAAAGGCGGGTTAATTACCGTTTGCGGGACTGGTTGGTATCGAGACAACGCTATTGGGGTGCACCGATCCCGATGATTTATTGTGATCAGTGTGGAATTGTACCTGTACCGCATAAAGATTTACCAGTGAAGTTACCGGAGAATGTGGATTTCACTTCCGGTTCTGTATCACCGCTTGCCCAAGTTGAAGAGTTTGTAAACTGCTCTTGCCCAAAATGCGGCGGTAAAGCGCGTCGTGAAACAGATACGATGGATACCTTTATTGACTCTTCGTGGTATTACCTGCGCTATACCAGCCCTCAAAGTCTGACGGAAGCCTTTGATGCTGCTAAAGCCAATTACTGGATGCCTGTGGATCAATATATTGGCGGTATTGAGCACGCAATACTACATCTATTATATTCGCGGTTTTTTACCAAAGTACTAAAAGATGCCGGGTTAGTAAATGTTAATGAGCCTTTCAAGAATCTTCTTACCCAGGGAATGGTCATTAAAGATGGTGCGAAAATGTCCAAGTCCAAGGGAAATGTAGTTTCACCTGAAGAGATTGTCGGTAAATATGGTGCTGATACGGCTCGATTATTTATCCTCTTTGCTGCGCCGCCGGAACGGGATTTGGAGTGGAGCGATCAAGGCATTGAAGGCGCATTCCGGTTTCTTAACAGGCTGTGGCGCATCGTCGATCATTATGCACCGCTAATGATCGAGGAAACAGCGAGCACTGAACAAGGCGAGTTAAGTAAGCCCGAGCGTGAGCTGCGACGGGCATTACATGCCTCGATCAAAAAGGTAACAGAAGATATCGGTGACCGTTTCAACTTTAATACAGCCATTAGTGCCATCATGGAACTTGTCAATGCCATGTATGCTTTTAAAGAACAGCAACAACCAATCAGCGCCGCACTAGTGCGTGAGGTAATTTCCAGCTTGCTTAAGCTGCTAGCTCCTTTTGCCCCTCACATTGCAGAAGAACTGTGGCATGAGACAATCGGCGAAGGCAGTGTCCACAAACAACAGTGGCCCGTTTTCGATGCAGAGGCTATTAAGGTAGAGGAAGTAGAAATTGTTCTTCAAATTAATGGCAAGGTGCGGGATAAACTGCTTATTCCGGTGGGAATAGATGCAGTTGAACTAGAGAAAAAAGCGCTGGAGCAAGATAAAGTGAAAGCATTAATCGAGGATAAACAAATCGTAAAAGTTATTTGTGTGCCGCAAAAGCTTGTTAATATCGTGGTAAAATAAGTAAAACCGCTAACGCAGTCCTCTCTCGGCTAACTATCCTCTTGGCTACAATGCTTTAGCTTTAATCTATAAGGCTTGGTAGCCTCAATAGAAAAAGCACGGTTTGTACTTTTGTCATCGCAACATAAGCAGAGAGTTGGCTGCTATGCAGCCATACGAATCGCTTAGTTACAAGCAAAGCGGTAACTTCCTATTATGCAAATGCTAGGCCTGGTCTTCCAAAAAGACTTGGAAATACCGTCACCTTACTAAAATCCATGAAACTCGCTACGCTCAAACAAATGGATTTCTTTACGTAAGCTGACGGTATTTCCATCCTACGGACCGTCTTTTTTCCAGAAATGGCCACTAAGAACAAAGAGCAAGGACGACCGAGGGAAAACGAAGATATCCGTTCCTTCTTTTCGTATCTTGCGACCCTTACGGAAATCGCCGTCCCGCAGGGTGGAAGCAGGCCTTCCTTGCGTAAAAAAATTCCGACTGTCTGAGCGCAGCGAGTTTTCGGAATTTTAGCAAGGGAGGTCTGCTTCCAAGGCCATTTCCGTACAGGTCTTGATTTTTTGGTTCTTTTGTATCAAGACAAAAGAACAGAACCGTCATCCTTTGATTCGCCTAGCTTCTCAAGCTCTGAAAACTTATAAATTCTGATACAATAACAAAAAACCAGGCCTTAGCCTGGTTTTTTTGTTGCTATAAAAGCTGAATTTAAGCGAAGTTTCCATTAACAAATACAGGGATACGTTCACCGCTTGGAGTGATGCCTGTAATTGTGAGATCCTTGGTACCGATCATAAAGTCTACGTGGACCAGTGAATCGTTTACTCCCCGCTCTTCTAATGCTTCTTTAGATAAAGTTCCACCATTTTTGATGCAAGTAGGATAAGCCTTGCCAAATGCCAGGTGACACGAAGCATTTTCATCAAATAATGTATTATAAAAAAGAATCTTAGCGTTGGAAATGGGAGAGTCATAGGGAACTAAAGCCACTTCGCCGAGATAAGAGGAGCCTTCATCTGTTTCTATTAATTTCTTTAATATTTCCTGGCCTTGTTCAGCTCGATATTCGACGACCTTTCCATCTTTGAAGGTTAACTTGAAATTCTCTATTAAGTTTCCGTTATAGACTAGTGGCTTCGAACTAAAAACAGTACCGTTTATCCCGGTTTTCTTGGGTAAGGTGAATACTTCTTCGGTAGGTATATTAGCGACAAAATCAATGCCTTTGGCATTGTTCTTGGAACCGCCCATCCAGATATGACCGTCCGGTAATTCTATCGTGAGGTCAGTCCCCAAATCGTTTTTATAATGTAAGTATTTAAAGTTGCTAGCGTTTAAAAAATCACGCCGTTCTTTAAGTCTGGCTTTATGTTCATCCCACTCTTTTATGGGGTCTGCGGACGGTACCCTTACTGCCGTTAAAATAGCGTCCCATAGTAATTTTACAGCTTGCTCTTCTGATACATCAGGAAATACCTTCTTTGCCCAGGGGACAGTAGGAACGGAAACAACGCACCACGAGTTTTCATGGCTCATAATTTTTTCCCGGTATTCCTTTAGCGCAGTATTGCTTGCCTTTTGGGCTCTAATAATTTTTTCGGGATTAACATCCTTCAGCAGTTCTGGATCGGCAGCCGAAATACTGACAAAAGCTGCTCCGCCACGAAGGTAGGACAGATAGAATTCTTTGCGCCACTCAGGAAATTCATCAAAAACCTCATCTGGAGCATGAAGGAAACGAATTTTGGAGGAAAGCTCATCAACCCAGTTTAGCACCACATCACGGGCTCCAGACGAGTATGCCGCTTCGGCTACCAATCGGGTAAAAGGAGCGCACTCAATAGGTGAAGAGATCACTAGCGTTTGATCTTTCTGCAGGTTGATACCTGTCTTAACCACGAGAAGTGCATATTTTTCTAACTCGGCATTATTCATGATGCCACCATCCTATATGTTTTTATAAACCCTATTTTATCATATTATTTTGCCCGTTGGCTGCTTATATATGAAAGCTAAATCTATTCTATGATGACTCGTTAATAGAGGATTTTGGATAATATTGGAGAAAAAAGGAGGAAATAGCTTTTGGGCGGGTGAAGTCAGTGGAAGGGGCGAAGGGAAAGGTTATCGTTGGGCTACTGATAGCTCTGGTCATTGCGGGAACGGGTCTATATAGCTGGTGGCAGAAAAATACGATAACAGCAACAACGAAAATAGTCAGTTCCGGCACAATGGGAAATGTTGCAGTTGCTTCGGTCAAAACAGATAAAGTTATGATTTATATTAGTGGCGGTATCAATAAACCGGGAGTATATGAAGTGCAAGCCGGCTTACGGGTGTTGGATGTGGTCAATCTGGCCGGCGGGCTGACACCCAATGCTGATGCTAACCGTATCAATATGGCACAGGTAGTAAAAGATGGCCTCCATATTTCTGTTCCAATTGTATTATCGGCGATAAAACCTACTGGCAATGCAGGGGCAAATAGTGAGAAGATTAGTATCAATAGAGCTGATAAAAATGAATTGGACAAGCTGCCGGGTATCGGGCCGGCTCTGGCTGAACGAATTGTTGAGTATCGGCAAACGAATGGAACCTTTAGTGAATTGGAAGAATTAAAGAAGGTTCCAGGGATCGGTGACGCAAAATACAAGCAGTTAGTCAGTAAGATTTCCCTCTAAATTATGGAAATTTCACTTCCTTTGTTTACGGCAGTTTTTATGTTAGGAATTGGTTTAGCGGGTGTCTACTCCTGGAGCCTTGGTTATTTATATGTATTGTCAGCTATCCTATTTGGAGCAGTAATTTTTTATTTCAAGGTCAATAGCAAGCGAACAGTCATTTGTTTGACAATGCTTTTTTTCTTGTTAGGAATGGTTAGATTTATTCAGGATGATTGGCTGCCACTGACAGACAGCAGCAATTTTATTGGTCAAAAGGTTTTTTTGACTGGTAAAATAGCAGAAGTACCGAAAGTTACCCAGCTCATCGGAGAAAAGAAGATTCGATATGTCGTGGCAGTAGATAAGCTGCAAACTACTGGGCAGCTTTTTAAAAGCAGTGGTAAGATCATTGTCACTGCACGGCAAGGTACAGATAAACCGGCCGGCAGCTATGACGACTATGTGCAAATTACAGGGGAGTTAGCCGGTTTACACGGGTATAACAATCCCGGTGCTATTGATACGGTGGCTGCATTAAACCGGCAGGGCATCACTGCCCGCATGAATATCAGTGGTGATAGCCTGCACGTTGTTCCCGGTACGGAAACTGCGGGAAAAAAACTACTTGTCCAGTGGCGCAGTCAGCTTAACGAATTCTTTTTACAAACTATGGCATATGGTGATGCGGCGATACTTAATGGAGTCTTGTTTGGCGGCGGTTATGATAATATTGATGCTCAGGTGTTGCGCGATTTTTCCGCAACCGGTATCATTCATATATTGTCAGTATCGGGCTCGCATATTGCTCTGGTGGCGGCAGTTATGTTATGGTTAGGAGAAAGCTGCCGCTTAGATTCTAAAATAACGGCGGTGTTAGCTGCCGGTGTTATTGTTTTTTATGCTTGCTTAGCTTGCTTAGCCGGCTTAAGTCCTCCGGTTATCCGATCTGCCATTATGGGAATTATCGGACTTAGTGCGCTTGTTTTGGGTAGGGATAAATACGGGCCAAGTTCATTAGCTGTGGCAGCTTTAGTTATACTTGCCTGGCAGCCAGCCTTGTTATATGATATCAGCTTTCAGCTTTCTTTTGGTGCAACGGCTGGTTTAGTCTTCTTATATACCAAGACCGTTCAGAAACTGGATTTTTTGCCCCGGTGGCTGGCAGCGGCAATAGCGGTGACAATTGCCGCACAAGCAGGTATTATTCCCTTCTTGGCCTGGTATTTTCATAGTTTTTCCATTACTTCTTTTATTGCCAATATCATTGTTGTTCCAGTCATTGAGTTAATTATTATTATTGGCTTATTGGCCTGTGTTAGTGGTCTGGTACTGCCGTTAGCAGCTAAAATATTGCTTGTTCTTTGCAGCTTGGGTATTGGCGTGGCAGTTCAGCTAAATAAAGCACTTGCAGCTATTGACAGTTTGCAGGTTTATCTGCCTCCTATTGGATTAGCTGCAGGATTAATGTATTATACGCTGCTTGCGTGGTGTTACGGTTATCTGCCAAGTTGTTTACAGGCACCTTCCTATATAATAAAACGCTGGCCCTATAGGTCAATTGCTGTTTTGTTAGCAACTTGCCTGCTGCTTACCAGCTGGGTATGGTTTCCCAAACCGGTAGCTGTCCATTTTATTGATGTAGGACAAGGAGATGCTACCTTCATTATCACGCCTCATGGGAGAGCAGTACTTATCGATACAGGCGGGACAGCAGGAGAGTCCGTTAATTTTGATGTTGGGGAACGAGTTGTTGCTCCTTATATCAAGCATCAAGGCATAACAATGTTGGATTACCTTATTCTCACTCACGGACATCAAGATCATGCCGGCGGTGCGGCGGCTGTGGCAGCGGCCATTCCTGTCAAGAATATTATTGTCGCTCCCGAAACATTTTCCGACAGCCTCAGAGCGTTGCTCAGAGCTAAAGGTAATGGAGTGGTTATTCCGGCGGAGCGAGGACAAATAATTGAACTTGATGGTGTAACGCTAGAGGTAGTTCATGCTGGAGTCCAGGTTAGATCGGGCCAGAGCGGCAATGAATCATCAAGTGTTATTCGTGTAACCTACGGACAACACAGTTTTTTGATTACCGGCGATTTAGAAGGTAAACAGGAAGCAGAATTAATAGCAAATGGACTTAAGCCTTGTACTGTGCTTAAAGTGGCACACCATGGATCCAAAACCTCGACTACTGATGCGTTTTTACACAAGGCAGAACCTCGTTATGCAGTTATATCAGTAGGCGATCATAATCGCTTTGGTCATCCTCACGCAGCGGTTTTGGATAAACTGGTACGAACTTGTATGCATGTATACCGTACAGATCAAGATGGGGCTATTTTGATGAAAACAGATGGGACGGACTTGTTGGTTGAACCTTATTTGCATTGAAACAATGAATTTATCGGAGGCCCTAAGATGAACTATTCTGCTGTGATGGAACAAATTAACGGTGGTAAAATCGCTCCCGTATATTTGCTGTATGGTGAGGAGACTTATCTTATTCATGAATTGGAAACTAAGCTTATTCACATGCTTTTGCCGCCAGATGAGCGGGAGACAGGACTTGCCGTTTTTGACAGCGAACCTTCTCCGGAAGGACTCGTCCGCTTAATTGAGACAGTTCCTTTCTTTGGTAGTAAAAATGTTATTCTGATGCGCAGCACTGCTATGTTTCGCAGTCGCAAAGCTTCTGGACAGACAGAAGAAGCTGATTCTTCTGAAGAAGCAGTAGATGCTGGCAGTGAAAAGCTGATGAAACTTTTTGCTAATATGCCTGATTATAGTCATGTGATTTTTATAGCAGGAGATAAAATTGATAAACGTAAGAAAATTGTTAAGGTTATTGAAAAGCATGGTTCAGTGGTTGAACTTGCTCCATTGAAAGTAAAAGATGTAAAACCGTGGATTGTAGCAAAATTAGCGGAAATGAATAAGAAATTAACTGCTGATGCTATGGAACACCTGCTAAATATTGTCAGTATTATGCCGCAGGTATCGCTCGGCTTTTTAGCAGGCGAGTTAGAAAAGGCAAGTCTGTATACGAGAGCAAAGCCGGCAATTACCCGTGAGGATTTAATGGCAATATTATCGATAGTGCCAGAGGTTTCTGTTTTTGTTATGCTCGAGGCACTTAGTCAAAAACAAGCGGCAAGAGCGCTTCAGTTGCTGGGAGAACAGCTTTCCACAGGGGAATTTCCCTTTCGATTGCTGGCTTTGTTAGCTAGGCAGGTCCGTCATTTATGGCAAGCTAAACTGATGGCCGAGCAGGGGCGTTCGCCACAAGAGGTTGCTAATGAGTTTAAAGTGCCGCTGTTTATTGGTGAGAAGTTAATTCGACAGAGCAGAAGTTTTTCTGCAGATCAATTAAAAAACGGCATCCTCCGTTTGGCTGCCGCTGATCGTGACCTCAAAACAGGAAAAGCAGATAGTCATGTTCTTGAACAATTCATTATTGAGTTGTGTTTGTAGTAGATTGCGTACAGAAAGAGGAGGATGTAATGATAAGGCAAGGGAAGATGATAATCCTCATATTGATGACGGTTGTTAATTGGTTACTATCAGGGGTAGCAACACCTGCTTATGAGGAGTCAAGTAGTAGTAGAAACGAACTCATTCAGGATGACGGGGTTTTCGATCTATCCATTAAGGGAGAGCCGCTAGCTACCAAAGAACAGTGCGTTCAATACCTTCGCCGGGTCAATCCATTTCCACTTATAACCGTCTCGATAGAATCATTAGTAGAATATTATTGGCAGCAGGGCTTGCTGGAACATATCCGTCCTGACGTAGCTTTCGCTCAGGCAATTCATGAAACTGGTCACTTTCGTTACGGCGGTGATGTGGTGCCCTTGCAAAACAATTATGCTGGTATCGGAACTACGGGCAATAAAGTTCGGGGACACTGGTTTCCCACAGCCGAAGAGGGTGTAATTGCCCAAATACAGCATTTATTATCCTATGCATCGACAGCAGAACCTCAAAAACCTATTGTCGACCCGCGGTATCAATTAGTAAAGCAGGGAAGTAATTTTGGGCAGGCCGTTACCTGGACTGATTTAAATGGAAGATGGGCAGTGCCGGGAAAGACCTATGGCCAGAAGATATTAAAGATACATGCGCGTATTCTGGAAGAAAAATAAAAACAAGGCGGCGATGTGAATATGAATTTTATTGAACAGATGAAACAAAAGGCCAGGGCCGATAGACAGAGAATTGTTTTGCCGGAGGCCACTGATCTACGGGTACTGCAAGCAGCAAGCACAGCATTGAGGGAAAAAATTGCTGACATTATTTTAATAGGAAACAAAGAAGAAATTTTACGAACTGCCGGTGATCTTGATCTATCAGGAGCAACGATTATTGATAGTGCCCTTTCGGACAAGCGCCAAGAATATGGCACTGCTTTTTATGAAATGCGTAAGTCTAAAGGTATAACTTTGGAGCAAGCCGGTGAACAGGTAAGAGATAGTGTCCATTATGGTATGATGATGTTGAAGTTAAATGACGCAGACGGACTGGTTTCAGGAGCTATACACTCAACGGCAGATACTTTGCGCCCGGCATTGCAAATTATTAAGACAGCTCCTGATGCTAAACTTGTCTCAACTTTTTTTGTTATGGTTATTCCAAATAGCGAATACGGACATAACGGTACGTTACTATTCGCCGACTGCGGTTTAAATGAGAATCCCAATGCTCAGGAACTTTCAGAAATTGCTATTGCCTCGGCACAAAGTATGAACAAATTGCTTGATCTTACACCGGTGGTAGCAATGTTATCGTATTCTACTTTTGGCAGTGCAAAAAGTGAACTAACGGAAAAAGTGGTACAAGCTACTGCTTTAGCCCGGCAAAAGGCGCCTGAACTCTTAATTGACGGGGAAATGCAGGTTGATGCTGCACTGGTACAACGGGTTGCCGATCTGAAAGCTCCTAACAGCAGTGTTGCCGGACAGGCCAATGTGTTGATATTTCCTGATTTGAATGCCGGAAATATTGGCTATAAGCTTACAGAACGTCTGGGAAAGGCACAAGCCTATGGTCCCATAACGCAGGGGCTGGCTAAGCCTATCAATGATTTGTCAAGAGGCTGCAAGGCAGAAGATATTGTCGGCGTTATCGCAATTACAGCAGTACAGGCACAAAATAACAAATAAAAATACCCCTTGTCCCAAATAGGGACAAGGGGTATTTACTTGTTGCTTATTTAGCCAGGGCATTTAGCTTACGAGCCAAGCGGGACTTTTTACGGGCCGCGGCATTTTTATGGATAACGCCTTTGGCGACTGCTTTGTCAATAACACTGCTGGCTTTGGTCAGGAGGGCGTTAGCATCGTCGGCTTTGCCGGCCCCAACGGCTTCCACCGTTTTACGGGTAACGGTTTTGATGGTAGATCTTACGGCAAAGTTACTTGCCCGGCGCTCAGCATCAGTTTTTACACTGCGTTCACTGGATTTAATGTTCGGCAATTGTTTCACCTCCCTTGTGACCATTATACCTAAAACATTTTAGCATGAGGTTATAAAAATTGCAAGCAACAATTACCACTTATTTATAGAGTTAGGTATTTATGTTACAAGATGGTATAGGACGGTGCCCTTTTGGTAACGATAGCCTACAGAAATACTGTTATTGTAGGAGGAAATCAATGGACAGCGAAGTATTTACGCCCCGTACTGACCTTGCTCTGGAAGCAAGAGAAATGCTTAGCCGGAAGGTGCGCGAGGATGTTCCCGGCGTTGTTGTGGAAACGGCAGAAAATGACGATGTTCTAATTACCCGTGTAAATATCACTACTCCAGAGGCCGAAAGAATGATGGGCAAGAAGCAAGGACGTTATGTGACGCTTGAAGCACAGGGACTGCGTTATAAAAACACACCTCTTGAAGAGCAAATCATGAAACATCTCGCTCAAGAATTAGTGAGTCTGGTAGATCTGCCTCGTAATGCTACCGTTCTGATCGTCGGATTAGGCAATTGGAATGTTACTCCTGATGCGCTGGGACCGCGGGCTGTAGATAAGGTGGTTGTTACCAGGCATCTTCAGGATATGCTGTCACCGGAACTTAAAAATGGTGTCAGGTCGGTTTGCGCGATAGCTCCCGGCGTATTGGGAATTACTGGAATGGAAACAGCAGAAATTATTCATGGTATTGTATCTAAGGTAAAACCGAATGTCGTTATAGCAATTGATGCTCTGGCGGCGGCCTCCAGCCATCGCGTACTGACAACAGTGCAATTGGCTAATACCGGTATACATCCCGGTTCAGGAGTGGGTAATAAGCGTTTTGGGTTAAGCCAGGAGACACTAGGGGTGCCTGTTATTGCTATTGGTGTCCCGACCGTTGTTCATGCTTCAACCATAGCAATGGATACTATTGATACGCTGCAGGAGCACGCTGCTTTTGCCCGTTATTTTAAAAGCATGGCAGACTTATCTGATCAAGACCGGCGTATGATTGTACGGCAAGTGCTGCCTGATGCGTTAGGGGATCTGATGGTTACACCTAAAGAAATAGATCGGTTAATTCAGGATATTGCCCACATTATTGCCGGTGGAATTAATCAAGCGCTGCATCCCCATATTGACTATGAAAATATTCATTTATACTTACACTAATCCATTTTCCTTACGGTAATATCCTTTTGCCCCAAAGCATATACATTGTATGTAAACAATAGGGCAGGGGGCAAAAACTTGAGAAGACGGCGGAGATATTACCACAAATCGAAAATGATTGCTATGACTGTTATCGTTATGGCGATTATGATAGTTACATCCGGAATTTATGGCATTAAGAGTGCAGGAGCTCTTCCCAGCGAAACAGGTGCTGCAACTCAAGTTAGCACAGCAAGTTGGGGACAGTTGTGGCCGAATTGGAAGGACGTGCTATTCTCGGGCATTCCCGGATTAGCAGGTTCTTCCGATTCACCTCTTGTAGTAATTAAGCCAGAAGTAACACCCCAAAGTGTGCTCAGGGGTGTGGTCATGTTTCTTGCGAATATTGATATTAAAGATACCCGCTCTTGGTTTCGTGTTGAAATTCCTTTACTGGCGTCTGTAAAACAGGAACAGTCTACAATAAGTGCTATGACAGTTCCTAATTTCCCAAAGTTTGATTTTAAAAATACGTTGACGACCGGTAAGCCCGTCGTGGGAATTTATCATACTCATACAGCGGAGTCTTTTATACCCAATTCAGGCGTAACCCACCGCCCGGGCGGACAGCGCGGCGAAATTGTCGAAGTTGGTGAGGCCTTGGCAAAGCGCTTGGAAGAGCGGGGATATAAAGCGATACAGAGCAAGAACATTCATGATTACCCTAGTTTTATGAAAGCCTATGGGCCATCAGAAATAACTGCTAAAGCAATGTTGGCTGAGAATCCTTCCATTCAAATGCTCTTTGATATTCATCGAGATGCCGATAAGCGGGAAAATTCTATTGCTACGGTTGCCGGTGTGACAGTAGCCCGGATGTCTATTGTCGTAGCCAAAGGACAGCCAGACCTGGTGCAGCCTCATTGGCAGCAGAACCATGCTTTTGCCAAACTTATTGATGCTAAACTCAATCAGTATTTTCCGGGTGTATCAAAAGGCATACAATTAGTTGACTGGCGTTTTAATCAACATTTGCACCCCCGGGCCTTGCTGCTTGAAGTCGGTTGTCAGGAAAATTCGAAAGAAGAAGCAATGCGTACAGTAGAGCTTCTTGGCGATATTTTAGCGGAGATTATGGCGGAAAGCAAAGAATAAATTCAAATTGTGATATTGTTGCTACTGGAGTGGTAATATGCTTGTTCGCATGCCTTCTGATGAAATAATTATTTTATCCAAAGGAATAGTTGCAATGCTGCTGTTTATTATGATAGGAGTGGCTGCAGCTGAGCATCAGTTAAATGATTTGACATTACAAAGTTCTTACGTACGTTCGTTTAATGTACAGAGAGATCACGGCGGATATTCGGCTCACATCTTAGGGAATGGAATGAGGATCAATGCCTTGTATCCTGTAGGGACTATCCATAATTCAACTAACGGTATTACCCTTCAAGCAGGTGGCTATCGTGCAACCATACCGACAATATTGCATTTTAATATAGAGAGGCCTATCTATTGGCTAACACGGTGGTATGGTCAATTCACAGATGAAGCTCTCCGGACAAAAGAGAATCTGATTAGTTATCTGCAAGTAATGAAACCGCTTGTAGATAAGGAAATTCGGTGGCTGAAGGAGCAATTCAGGTAAATACTTGCAGGCAATAGGGGGGAAATGCTATAATGAATCACTGAAATTTGCTGTAGTTACTCAGAGAGGAGCCCCGCTATGAATACATCCCATATTAGAAATTTTTCAATTATTGCTCATATTGATCATGGTAAATCCACACTGGCTGATCGGCTGTTGGAGTTTACCGGAGCACTCTCTGCTCGTGAGATGGAAAACCAGGTATTGGATCAGATGGATCTGGAACGTGAGCGAGGCATTACAATTAAGGCACAAGCTGTCCGCTTGTCCTATACGGCCAAGAATGGCGAAACATATATGCTTAATTTAATTGACACACCTGGACACGTAGACTTTACATATGAAGTATCCCGCAGCCTGGCAGCCTGCGAAGGGGCCTTATTAATAGTCGATGCTGCACAAGGTATTGAGGCTCAGACGTTAGCTAATGTTTATTTGGCGTTAGAGCATAACTTGGAAATCATTCCTATTATCAATAAAATTGATTTGCCCAGTGCTGAGCCGGAGCGAGTCAAACAAGAGATTGAAGATGTAATTGGGTTGGATACTTCTGGTGCTGTTTTAATCAGTGCTAAAACAGGTTTTGGTATTGAAGAGGTACTGGAAGCCATTGTTACTAAAATACCACCTCCCCAAAGCGATAGGAACAAACCACTAAAGGCTCTTATATTTGATTCCCATTTTGACTCCTACAAAGGAGTTATTGCTAATGTTCGAGTGATGGACGGATGCATACGGCCAGGAATGAAAATTTTAATGATGGCTACAGAAAAAAAATTCGAAGTTGCTGAGGTAGGAATATTTCGGCCGTCTATGTCCAGTATTGCTGAAATCGGACCAGGCGAAGTAGGCTATATTGCAGCTAGCATTAAGAACGTAAAAGATACGCGTGTTGGCGATACGGTTACTGAAATTGACAATCCTGCCAGTGAGCCTCTGCCCGGGTACCGTAAAGTTACTCCTATGGTGTATTGCGGCCTTTACCCGGTAGATAGCGTAGAATATGATTCCTTGCGGGATGCCTTGGACAAATTGAAATTAAATGACGCTTCTTTAGCTTATGAACCAGAAACGTCAATGGCTCTTGGGTTTGGCTTCCGCTGTGGGTTCTTAGGATTACTTCATATGGATGTTATTCAGGAACGGCTGGAGCGGGAATATAACCTAACGCTAATTACTACTGCTCCAAGCGTTATTTTTAAAGTCTTTAAGACAAATGGCGAAATACTGGAGATTGATAACCCGTCAAAACTGCCTGTAGTTCAGGAAATAGAGCATATTGAGGAACCTTATGTAAAAGCCACGATCATTGTCCCTAACGATCTTGTTGGAGCAGTTATGGAACTTTCCCAAGAGAAACGGGGCGAATACAAGGATATGAAATACCTTGATGTTACTCGGGTTACCATTACGTATCATCTGCCGTTAAGTGAAATTATCTATGATTATTTTGATCGATTGAAATCCTCTACCCGTGGCTACGCTTCTTTGGATTATGAATTGATTGGTTATCAGCAGTCGGAGCTGGTTAAGCTGGATATATTACTTAATGGCGAGCCGGTAGATGCTTTAAGTGTCATTGTTCACCGTGATAAGGCAACTTACCGGGGACGATTGTTAGCTGAGAAGCTGAAAGATATTATTCCTCGCCAAATGTTTGAGATACCTATTCAGGCAGCTATTGGCAATAAGGTTATTGCGCGGGAAACGGTTAGAGCTATGCGCAAAGATGTGCTGGCGAAATGTTACGGTGGTGATATTTCCCGCAAACGCAAACTTCTGGAAAAGCAAAAAGAAGGTAAGAAGCGCATGAAGCAAGTGGGAAATGTCGAAGTTCCCCAAGAAGCATTCATGGCGATTTTGAAAATGGACTAGTAACATGAATTTAGGGCTTTATATACACATTCCCTTTTGCAAACAAAAATGTTTATATTGTGATTTCCCTTCTTACCCTCATATGGAGGGCTTATACGAAAGCTATACTGACGCCTTGTGCCGGGAAATCACCGGACAAGGTGTTCTTTTTTCAACTAATCAGGTAGATACCATATATATTGGCGGAGGGACACCAACCGCTCTGCCTGCTCCATTGCTGCTCCGCATTGTGACGGCAGTAAAAGAAAATTTTGCTGTCACTACCGATGCGGAGGTTTCTATAGAAGCAAATCCCGGTACCGTCGATGGTGATACATTAACGGCACTACGGGCTGTGGGAATTAATCGAATTAGTTTTGGAGTGCAAACATTTTCGGATACCTTATTAAAAAGATTAGGTCGTATCCACACTGGCGAAGAGGGAGCTAATGCTGTGCGGATAGCAAAGCGAGCCGGTTTTTCTAATATTAATATTGATTTAATGTATGGATTGCCTTTACAGCAGGCGGAACACTTTCAACAGAGTCTACAGATTGCATACGACCTGGCTATTCCACATATCTCGGTGTATGGGTTAAAAATAGAA
>Ga0366774_1018_pt1 | contig 30286 bp, 30 predicted proteins | sample BONcelHN113001D9_FD_207068 | JGI IMG/M metagenome (GOLD analysis project Ga0366774, IMG submission 207068) | Enriched cells from coal bed in the Powder River Basin, Montana, United States - BONCAT cells N11 rep2 HSBNCT.N11.300.1.D9 ...
GGGAAATTGATCGACATTGCTGTTTCGTCCGGCCCGCTCCTGCATCATGCGCAGAATTTCCAGTTCACTTACTGCCGGCGGCAGTTCCAAGGGCTGCTTAAGCCGAATATCCGCAGGAAGATCTGCGAAAAGTTCCTCTACTGACTGGACGCCAATTGTTTTGAGCATGGCCTGGCGGTCAGCAGGAGTGTTAGGCAGGTAATGATGACCGGCCATTTATTTCCCTCCTAGTGCTAATGCCTGGTATTGATCCACTCCCAGCAGCTGGTCTGTTTCATCGCTATTTTCCCATTCCAGTATAGCAATCCAGCCTTCCCCATAAGGATCCTGATTGACCAATTCCGGTTGATCGGCCAATTGCTCATTTACTTCCACTACCGTTCCTGTCAGCGGAGCATAAATATCGGAAACAGCTTTTACAGACTCAACTACCGATAAGCCGCCATGAATTTTAATTTTTTTGCCCACAGGCGGTACTTCAATAAAAACAATATCTCCCAGTTCACTCTGGGCAAAAGCGGTAATTCCCACTACAGCCCGGCTGCCTTCCAAACGAACCCACTCATGGTCTTTGGTGTACTTCAATTCTTGCGGAAAATTCATTGTTACTTCCCCCTTAGTATTAGTAAGATAGCCTACCGCCTGTTAATCACGGTCCTTCGATGACTCAACAGTTGCGGCCGGGCGGCGGTAAAATGGTTTTTTGACTACAACTGCATCAATAATTTTGCCCCGTATTTCCACACCGATAATGGTACCGGGCTGGGCATAATGAATGTCAAGCAAAGCAAGCCCCAGATTCTTGCCTAGGGTAGGCGCAAAAGAGCCGCTCGTAACAGTACCAATATTCTTGCCATCGGCTACACAGTTATAACCAGCTCTGGCTATACCGCGGCCAGTCATTTCCAGACCTGCTATTTTTCTGGTAATGCCTTTTTTCTTTTGAGCAGCCAGCGCCTCAAACCCGGTAAAACCCTCTTTTGTTAACTTAACGAAAACATCCAGCCCAGCTTCCAGCGGAGTAATTTCAGATGACAGCTCATGACCATAGAGCGGCAAGGCTGCTTCAAAGCGCAGAGTATCTCTAGCTCCCAGACCGGCAGGAATTAAGCCGTATGGTTCACCGGCCTGCATCAGTACCTGCCATAATAAAACAGCTGCTTCAGCCGGACAATACAGTTCGAAGCCGTCTTCACCGGTATAGCCTGTGCGGGAGACTAGGCAACTAATACCATTAATATTCACGCCTTGCCAAAACCAGTAATATTTCAAGCTCTGCAAATCAGCAGAAATAAGTGTCTGCAGAATTTGTGCCGCCTTCGGTCCCTGAAGGGCAAGCTGAGCCATGCTGGCAGACAGATTTTTAAGCTCTATCTGGAAACCATCCGCTTGCTGCTCTATCCATGCCACATCTTTTTCAATATTGCCGGCATTTATAACCAGCAGGTATTCTTGTTCACCAAGCCGGTAAATAAGCAAATCATCAACAACTGCACCGTCTGAATAACACATCGGCGAATACATGGCTTGATTGATGTGCAAAGGGCTGATGTCATTTGTAACAAGACAATTGATGAAATAAGCAGCTTCAGGACCGATAACGGATACTTCTCCCATGTGAGATACGTCGAATAAGCCCGCTGCCGTACGCACTGCCCGGTGTTCTTCAAGAATGCCTGAATATTGGACCGGCATGAGCCAACCACCAAATTCAATGACTTTTGCCCCACTCGCTAGGTGGACATCATAAAGAGGTGTCTTCTTTTCCGTCATAATAGCCTCCTTTTTTACTTGGGAGTAGTATGTTCCAAAAGGTACAATATCAAAAGGACAGAGCAAGCTTAACGCTTGCTCTGTCCTTTTTACCTGAGAGATTGCCCGAACCGGCTTCCCCTTCGGTGACCGCTTAGCGGTGCTCTCCAGAGATTTGTCGGGTTAAGGTCCTTTTGCCTGAGAGTTTCGTTTGCGGCTGTTGCTCCTTCGGCGCTGCCACCGGCAGACTCTCCCCTAACCGTCATTCAACATATGTAATTATAAGTTATCAACCCGTTCGTCACTGGCAAGCCAAACTCCTGCCAGATACTGGTATACATTCAAAAATACCTTCTGCTAGCCAGGAAGTATCGACTCGAACAGGGATGCACCCGTTTTCCCCAAATAGATAGCACAAACCATAGCAACAGCATTACTGCCAACAATCAGCCACAGGGCATTGCCTGTCAAACCATGAAACATATATAGGCTAAATGTAAGAATAGAGAGTACTTGCAAAACAACCCCGGCAATCATTTTATTGACTAATAATGGTGTCGTAATTTTCTTAAACCGTATTTTGCCATCAACAAGCCCCGTTACCAGGCCTCCCAAAACGGTAAATGGCAAAACAAGTATTGACCATTTGGCAATAATCAGCATTTCTGCGCGGACTGGGTCATTCACTATAAGTGCTAATACCGGTAAGATCAATGCAAGCAGCAGGAACACTTGCGGAAAATGCACAGCAATAGGATGCAGATGCTGATCAATGACAAACTTGCGTCGCGCTGCTATTTTTTTGGTATATGGCTCAAATACTGTTTTAGGCAAGCCACAGGCGGGACACAAATCCTTGAGATGAGATTCATTCATGACATACCCACAGGCTTTGCAGCGAATTAATCCACTCATGATCACACCTCCTATCATATATACGACCACTATATAGAGCTGATGCATCACATTCTACACGATGGCAGAATATTCCTTGGGAATTATAAAATAGTTACTCTCCTATTTTTTACATAAAAATAACACAATACTAACAACAATGGTAATATTTCCCTGTAAACTAAAGTTAGTAGCAAATGTAAGGGGGAATTATTCTTGAGTTTACTACCGGATATGACTTCGGACTGTAACCGGCGGGATTTCTTGCGTTTATCTGCCGGCGCGGCAGCTGCCTTAGCAGTAACTTCACTGCCTGCTTCGTTATTAGCTAAAGCACCTAAAATTCCCGTTGCAAAGGTATCTCTTTCAGAATGTCTTGCCATGGATCCAATTACAATGGCAGAAAAATCTTCCTATGTAAAAACCGCTTATGAGTTTCTTATCAAAACAGCCGGTGAAATACAGGATTTGCCGCTGAGGCGTACAACCCTCGAAATTCTTCACAACCCTGCTCCTACCTTAATGTCTCTCTACCCAACCGGTACTGAAAAAGAAGTTACCAAACAGCGTCTCGTTTCTGCAGGCTATTTAAGCTCAACGGCTAAGTATACTGATTTTCTGCCTCCCCACCACTCAGTAACACAAACTGTTATCCCCTTTTATTCCTCCCCGGGCAGCGGCTATGCAAGCCACCACTGTTATCCAGGCGGCCTTGCAACACATGTAGCCGTAAATGTTAAAGCAGCCCTCGGCTTTTTCAATGCCTATAAAGACATTTACCAGTACCCTATGAGCCGGGACATCGTCATTGCTGCTCAAACGCTGCACGACCTTCATAAACCCTGGGTATTTCAGTGGCAGGAAGACAGCAGTTCCAGAAAAGAATATACGCTGGCCGGTGCAGGCGCCCACCACGTGCTTAGCATCGCCGAACTAATTCATCGCCAAATGCCTGCTACGTTAATTACCGCTATGGCCTGCGCCCACAATCATCCCGGTACACCGCAGGATGAGCAGGAGGTAGTAAACTGGCTTAAGGCAGCTGCAATCATTGCCAACCAAGATGCGGTTAACTATGGCCTGCTGGCGAATGATGGCCAGACACTCCCCTTGCCCCGCCGGACCGAGGGATTTATTACTCACCTAGGTGATCATGACTGGGTATTATCCGTCCCGGCAGCCAAATGGATGATTGCTAAATTAAGCGAAATTGCCAAGCACGAATATTCGATGAGCGAAGCCGACTTACAAACGAAAAAGTTTAATGCCTTCCGCAACTACGTCTTCTCCCAGGCCACATTAGAACAGTTGTACCTCGTGTGGACGCTAGACGGTGACGAGGCCCTAGTTGACTTAGTTAAATCAATAGTTGCACCTTAATTTAAACAGAAATAGACCTGCAGGTTGTATTAGTCACCTGTAGGTCTATTTCTGTTGTCTATTTGTTAATTGAAGGTGATATTTTTGAGGCCACTGCTTTTGTATATATCAGAGGCCACTTATCAAAAAAAGTATTAAAATACAGGAAGACCATGAGAAGAGCAAATTGGCCGGCTAAAATGCCCATAACGGGAAATCCCATTCCCAGATCATTACCGGCAAAGGGCAGTATCTTATACAGGTTAAGCCAAAGCAACCCAAATACAGTTCCACCTGTTAACCAAATTACAACTCTCGTAACAACCCGTTTTGCAACATTCGGTTCTTTTTCTGTACCAGGATAATCGTCAAACAGATGGTGCCAGCATAACATGGTCACAATAAGTGAAAGTTCCAGGGAAGCAGCAGTTACATAGGGATTTACGCCTGGGTTAATGGAAAAGGCCTTGATGGCTGCAAGATAAATCTGAGGAGTGACAAAACCGCCTCCTATTAAGGCAATAACTAAGCCAACAAGCCCCAGCCACGGCTGTTTGCCAGTGAAGTATTTGTAGGGATATCCTTCACCGCCCTCTGCAGGGATAAGAAACCAGAAAATAAACCCTTGGCAAAAAGCAAGCACGGCTGGCCATGATCCCAGTGGCTGACTAGTAATAGCATGTCCGCCCAGCTGCAATTGCATAAAACTGGGAATGAACATTGCCAGCCAAACAAGGATTGCAAAAAAAGAGCTGGTCATCATCACGGCCAAGCCGTCAAGGGGTGGCTTTAAGTTGCCGGCCCAAGGTTTCTTCTGGAACAACGACACAAAGGGAATTTGTGCAATAATAACAGGCAGCACATAAAAATTAGCCGTTTCCCAGCCTTCAAGGGCTAGCTTCAATTCATCAGCATTCTTTGGAGCAAACATGATTGCCAGATTGAACGGCTTCCACCAGATACCGATAAATGAAATCAATAGCAGGTACGCCGATATTCCGCAAATAAAACTAATAAAGGTGTACCAAATTCCTGCTATCGGCTGCCGGGTAGTAAGGCTGTACTTTCCATAGTTACCAAAAATCAGTGTCTGCCAAATCCAAGCGCTGATGCTGCACCAAAAAAATGTACCTTCAGCAAAAGCGGCAATATATTTTTTGCCCAAAGCCGGCTCCGCAGCTTGCAATCCCGCAGCAGCAGTAAAACTGATCACTGCCTTGGCAACAGAAGCCCAAACCGGCCAATAAAGCATGGCATAAACAAAACAAATCAAAACACCGGCAATTCCGGTGACGAGCTTACTGTCAAAGCGCCGCTGGGGTAAATATTCCATTCGCCTTCCTCCTCAACAGGTGTCATTCACTATTGCCAATAGATTTAGCAATAGTGGTTCCTACCACCATTTTGAGCACTTCCGAGGTGCCAACCCCAATATCCATTAACCTGGCATCACGGGCAAAACGCTCAACCTCGTTATACTTCATATATCCATGTCCGCCAAAAATCTGCAGCGCCTTATGGCAAACCTCATTGGCAACCTCACTTACGAATAGCTTGGCTACCGAGGTATCAACGGAATAATCACTGCCGCTGTCTCTTTTCCGGGCGGTATGATCTACCAGAAGTTTGGCTGCTTCGATTTTCACGTGCATATCGGCAAGCATTTCCTGTACGGCATAAAGAGCGCTGAGCGGTTTACCAAAAGCGATCCTGCGGTTTGCATATTTTGCTGCTGCTTCCAAAGCAGCTTCAGCAATTCCCAGCCCCATAGCAGCCATTCCCAGGCGGCCGCCAGTCAGACCAAACATAGCTATTTTAAAACCGTCCCTGCTATTGCCGATCACACTATCTGACGATACCAGGCAATCGTGAAATACCAGGCTGGTAGTTAGCGAACTGCGGCACCCCATCTTTTCCTCGGCCTCACCAATTTGAAAACCGGCAGTTCCTTTTTCTATAATGAACAAACCTATGCCTTTTGCCCCTGCTGTCACATCTGTTTTAAAGGCTACTACATAAATATCGGCTAAACCGCCATTTGTACAAAAATATTTTGCTCCATTTAATAGCCAGCCACCCTCTGCCGGAGCTGCAATAGAGCGAATACCGGCGGCATCCGAGCCGGCCTGAGCCTCACTGATGGTATAGGCGGCTATTTTTTTGCCCTGTATTAAATCAGGAAGATACTTCTGCTTTTGAGCTGCTGAACCAAATTGCAGCAAAACATCAATTGCCATCCAATGCACATGAAAAGTCAGGGCAACTCCGGCACTTACTTTGGCAAATTCTTTAACCGCTTGATGAGTGACAACAGAATTATAACCGCCACCGCCATAGCTAACCGGATAGTTCATCCCCAGGAAGCCTTCTTGTGCTATCAACTCCAGCAATTCTACGGGAAAACGGTTATGCTTATCCAGTTCTCTTGCTATTGGCTGAAGATAGTCGGTGCAAAATTGCCTTGCTTTTGCCACAATGTCGTCTGTATGTTTATCAATAACTTCCATCAGCGCACCTTAACCTCCCCTCAATCTATCTGATTTACAGTTTCATCTCACAAAAGGTTTCTGCAACTTCAAAGTCAGCCTCAGTACAAGTCCGGATTTCTTCCAAGGTAACACCTGGCGCGTGCTCTTTTAGAATTAGCACGCCCTCCCCAACATCAAAAACAGCCTTGTCCGTTATAATGGTCTTTACACACCCTTTACCGGTAAGCGGCAGAGTACATTGTTTGAGGATTTTTGATGCTCCGTCTTTATCGGCGTGCATCAGACAAGCAATAACTGTCTTAGTTCCATAACACAAATCCATCGCGCCGCCAATTCCCGGCCACCATTTGCCATTGCGCAGTACTGCCCAATTAGCAATATTGCCTAATTGATCAACTTCTAATGCGCCTAATATTGTAACATCAAGCAACCCGCTGCGCATGGCGCCTAAGGAGGTTGCCAAATCCATGATGGCTGCCCCCGGAGCCAGCGTCACCGGCTCGGAGCCGGCATTAGTCATATCTGCCTTAGCCTCTGCCACCCGTGGTTTTGGCCCAACACCAAACACCCCATTTTCAGCATGAAACATCACCTTAACGCCTTCAGGCAGATAATTCGATGCTTGCGTCGGCATGCCGAAGCCTAAATTCACCAGTTGACCGTCCTTCAATTCTTGAGCGGCCCGTTTTGCTATCAAAACTCTTGGATCCATACTTTTCCCTCCTTTATTATTTTTCAGGGGTTAATTTACCGATTTTCAGCCAATGCTGACGATAAATCTCGTCATGCTCTTCCAGACTCAAACCCTTAACAACTGCTTGAACAAACGGTGCGGCCGTCCCCACCCGCTCGGGAGGAATGGTGCCTACAGGTACAATTTCTTCCACCTCGGCAACGGTGTATTCACACGCCATGGCAACGAGAGGATTGCAGTTGACGCTGGTGTGGCGGTACTCCAGATTGCCTGACTCATCGGCCCGCCAGGCTTTAACCAGGCCAATAGGTGCCCGCAAGGCCGCTTCAACAAAACACTTGATGCCATTAACTTCAATAACTTGTTTTGCTTCTTTCAATTCGGCAAACAGGCCGGGATTATCCAATATGCCTACGCCTACCGGAACAAGGACACCGCCCAGTCCCATTGCACCGGCCCTGACCTTTTCTACCCATGTGCCCATCGGATAAAACTGCTCTACTTTCAAGTTGCCTTTTAGATATTCATCTGTTGATTCTTGTGTTGTACCAACATGAGAAGAAATAATCTCTTTCACTAATGAATGCTTATATAACATTGCTCTTCCAAAGCCACTCAAGCCCGGTTCATTCGTGATCAGTGTTATATCACGGACTAGGTTCTTAATAAGCCATTCGATGCAGCAGGTCGGTTCCCCGGCTCCAACAAAACCGCCCATCATAATTGTTGCGCCACTCTTAGGGATGACCCCTAGTGCCTCATCCATGGATTTAAGTTTGTTACCAAATTTAGACACTGACTTTTCCCTCCTTAAAAACTATCCCCTAATTCTGATGGCCATCAGTATCTGAATAATATTGCAACTTTCATGCCAATGTATTGATTTTGATGCCTGTCGGCCAACTATCCTCTTGTCTGCAACTGCTTTAGCCTTGCTCTGTAAGGCCTGGCAGACTCAATAGAAAAAGCACGGTTTGTACTTTTGTCATCGAAACAAAAGTACCAAAAATTCTAGGCCTAGTCTTGCAAAAAGGCTTGGAAAGCGGCCAGCTTACTAAAATCCGTGAAACTTGCTTCGCTCAGACAAACGGATTTCTTAACGTAAGCTGGCCGCTTTCCATCCTGCGGAGCGCCTTTTTTCCAGAAATGGCCGATAAGAACGGAAGAGCAAGGACAAGGAAGACGAAGTCTTCTGTCACGGGGACGGTTCCAGTGACACACGCTATCCCTTGTTCCTTGTTTCGTTCCCTGCGACCCTTACGGAAATCGCCGTCCCAAAGGGTGGAAACAGGCCTTCCTTGCGTAAAGAAATTCCGACTGTCTGAGCGCAGCGAGTTTTCGGAATTTTAGCAAGGGAGGCCTGTTTCCAAGGCGATTTCCGTACTGGTCTTGATTTTTTGGTTCTTTTGTATCAAGACAAAAGAACAGAACCGTCATCCCTTGCTGCTACCTAATTTCCCAAACTACGCTTTCAGGTACATAAAAAGCCTCCAGGCACATTCTCCTGGAGGCTTAATAGTGTATTTTCAAAGAGACACCTGTCCCCAAAAGCTACACATAAAGGCTACACTTTTTAAAAAGCAATATTCATTCGTTCCAGCTTTTTATATAATACTGAACGCTGTATATTAAGCATTCGGGCTGCCATGGCTTTATTACCATCTGCCTTTTGTAAGGCACTGATAATTAAATCCCGTTCCGTTTGTTCCACCACATTGCGAAAAGGCTGCTCGGCCTGAAGAGGTGCTTTTAGCTGTTCCAGTTCCCATGGTTTAATTGGTATTTTATGCACATCAATGACGGCTTCTTCACTCCAATTAATCGCCTGCTCAAGCAGATTCTCTAACTCCCGCACATTGCCGGGCCAGTTATAGCTTCGTAGAATATCCAGTGAAGCTGCGGTAATAGCTTTGGCATCTGCGCCGATTTTGCTGTTGATCCGGCAAATAAGTGCTTCTATTAACAAAGGTAAGTCCTCTATCCGTTCCCGCAAGGGAGGCAGATTAATTTCCAATACATTTAAGCGATAGTACAAGTCTTCCCGGAATTTCTTGTCTTTTGCCAGTTGTTTTAAATCGGTATTTGTTGAAGCCATAACCCGTACATCCAGCTTAGTTGGCGAAGTTGCCCCCACTCGCCACACTTCCCGTTCCTGAAGCACCCGCAATAGCTTGACTTGCATATATAAAGGCATGTCGCCAATCTCATCCAACAGAATCGTGCCACCATTGGCTAACTCGAATTTGCCCGGCTTACCGCCTTTCTTTGCCCCTGTAAAAGCACCATCAACATAACCAAACAGTTCCGACTCGAGCAGATTCTCCGGTATAGCACCGCAATTCACCGTAATAAATGGCGCTTCCCGCCGTATAGAACGGGTATGGATTGCTTGGGCAACAATTTCTTTTCCTGTGCCGCTCTCACCGGTAATAAGCAAAGTCGAACTGGTTCGTGAAGCGCGGCGAGCCAGTTTTTTTACATACAGCATGGGCACAGTCTCACCGATAATATCCCGGCAGGTGCATAACGTCTGATGAAAACCTATTTTAACGGGCTGCACTAGTTTATGGACAATTTCTTTTGCTACTGTTTGATCGGGAAAGATGGTTTTCACCATTGCCCCTACAACTTGTCCGCCAACTTTCAGAGGAAAACGGGCCACTAAAAATTCTTTTGCATTAATTTTTAATGTTTCTCCCCAGATGGAATAGCCCTGGCCAACGGTCTCATAAAGACGGCAGTTAGGAACAATATCCCATATTTGCCTGCCTACTACCTCTTGCTCTGAACAATTTAGTATCTCTAAAAAGAAAGCGTTGACGAAAAAAACAATCCCCTTCTCGTCAATTGCCATAATTCCCTCAAAAGGATTATCCATGACCAGCTGTAGTCTGGTATCCTGGTGAATACCAATAGTAAATACTGCTTCACCCATGACATCCCTCTCCTTACTAAACAGATTTCACGCCTAACCTATTAACCAGATGCAAAAATCATACCAAGATAAAAAATCAAGAAAAGCCTCATAACATAATCTAAGCAGGATCATATACTGTCTCTTTTCAAGACACAATGAAGCTAAAAAGGACACTATAATCCACTCATTTTCCTAATCTGCATCTGTAGTATACCATGGAAATCTCTGATCAGTATATCACCGTTGTTTGCCAGCCTGGCAGTACTCCTATTTGTGCTAATTTTCTCGAACACACGTTTGACGAACACTTGTTTTATTTGTATAATAATAACAAACAAAACAAAAATGCAACTTTTAAAGGAGTGCCCGCATGTGGATGTTTTTGATAAGTTAAAAATATTAACTGATGCAGCAAAATATGATGTCGCCTGTACATCTAGCGGAGTGAATAAAAAAGCAACGCCTGGAAGCATTGGTAACGCCAGTGCTGCTGGTATCTGTCACAGTTTTTCAGCAGATGGGCGATGTATCTCCTTGTTAAAAGTCCTGATGACCAATATTTGCTCTTATGATTGCAAATACTGTGTCAACCGTCGCTCTCATGACACTCCCCGTGCTTCGTTTACGCCACGGGAACTAGCCGAACTAACGATTAATTTCTATCGACGTAATTATATAGAGGGTCTTTTTTTAAGCTCCGGCGTATTGAAAAGTCCCGACTATACCTGTGAACAGCTGATTGAAGCATTGCGCATTTTGCGTGAGGAATACCGTTTTTCCGGCTATATTCATGCCAAGGCGATCCCGGGTGCGGACAGCCTTTTACTCACCCGCCTTGGTATGCTTGCTGACCGAATGAGTGTAAATATTGAGCTGCCCTCGCAAAACAGCTTGCAATTGTTAGCACCGGACAAGACGAAGCATTCCATATTAGCACCAATGAGCTACATTCAAAACAGGATACAGGAAAACTCCCGGGACATCGTGAAGTATCGGCATGCTCCTAAATTTGTGCCTGCGGGACAAAGTACGCAAATGATTATTGGTGCTACTCCAGAGACAGATTTTCAAATTCTAAATCTGACAGAAGGACTTTACAAAAAATATAAGCTCAAACGTGTTTTTTTCTCTGCCTATATGCCGGTAGCTGAAGACAGTCTCCTGCCAACATTAGATACAAAACCACCGCTTTTACGTGAACATCGGCTGTACCAGGCTGACTGGCTGTTGAGGTTCTACGGTTTTTCCGCCAACGAACTGCTCGATCAGCAACAACAAAGTTTTAATCCCTATTTAGACCCCAAATGCAACTGGGCGCTCCATCATGTAGAGTTTTTCCCTATAGATGTAAACAGTGCTCCCTATCATGATTTACTTAGAGTGCCTGGAATCGGCGTAACAAGCGCCATGAGGATTGTAACTGCTCGCCGTATGAGTGCCCTTCGTTTTGATGACCTTAAAAAGCTAGGTGTTGTTCTTAAGCGAGCCCAGTATTTTATTACCTGTAGCGGAAAAACAAGGGAGGGTAATAAAGTATCACAAAATGCAATGCTCCGCTCTTTACTTCCCGAAAAAATGGTAGAATCAGGTGATTCACATTTTTCTCTTCGGCCGGAACAACTTTCTCTTTTTGACCAACCATCACTATCCCTGCAAGGGAGGATATGCTAAGATGCATAGCGATAGAGATAGCGATTCCGATTTGATTTATTACTATGACGGTAGTTTTGACGGATTATTATGCTGCGTATTTGAAAGTTACGATAAGAAAGAAATTCCATTAGACATTCTTCTTGCGAATACATCCTATTCACAGCTTTTTTCCGGAAAAACAATTAGGACTGATTTACAAAAAGCTAGTCGGGTGTCGGCATCTATCCCGAAAAAGTTAGGCCCGTCGGCGCTGCACTTTATACGGCATGCCTTCCTAACTTGTCTTGATCAGAAAGAATTGAACATCCTGCTATTTCTTAGACTAGGGTACAGTCATGGTCCGTCAGTAATGAATATGCTGACAAATGACAGCGTAAATAAACTCTTTAAAGCCGTCAAGCATTTGGAAAGAGAAAGTCACTTACTAACAGGCTTTCTACGATTTTCCATTTTTAACAATGTTCTCGTAGGGACGATCGCCCCCAAGAATTTTGTGCTGCCTCTTTTAGTTCAGCACTTTTGCGAGCGTTTTCCGGAAGAACGCTTTTTAATCCACGATAAAACACATGGTATGGGACTAATTTATCAGCCATATAATTCTGCCGTTATTCCTGTCGATACTCTCGAAATGCCCGATGTCGATGAGGATGAGCACACTTTTCGTGAACTATGGCAGTTGTTTTACGATACCATTGCAATACAAGGACGATATAACCCCAAATGCCGTATGAGCCATATGCCAATGCGCTACTGGAAATACATGACAGAGTTTGACCGCACACAAAAAGAACTCTTGCCAAGTCTGCCTGGCGTGAATAGGAAGATGTTGAGTTCCAACACCGCAGCTCCGGGAAAACCGGTTCTATCAAGCTGACTTTCACCTGCGCTTATCTGGTTTTTCTCCCTGAAGGATCTCATTTTTGCTCCAAAAAATATTGGAACAAGAAAAACCGCTAACGCGGCCCTCTCTCGGCTAACTATCCTCTTGGCTACAATGCTCTAGCCTTGATCTATAAGGCTTGGTAGACTCAACAGAAAATACCCGGCTTGTCCTTTTGTCATCGAAACAAAAGGACCAAAAATTCTAGGCCCAGTCTTGCAAAAAGGCTTGGAAAACGGCCAGCTTACTAAAATCCGTGAAACTCGCTTCGCTCAAACAAACGGATTTCTTAACGTAAGCTGGCCGTTTTCCATCCTGCGGAGCGCCTTTTTTCAGAAATGGCCGGGAAGGACGAACGAGGAAGACAGTTCCTTCCGTTCCTTGTTTTCGTCCCTTCGACCCTTACGGAAATCGCCGTCCCGCAGGGTGGAAGCAGGCCTTTCTTGCGTAAAGAAATTCCGACTGTCTGAGCGCAGCGAGTTTTCGGAATTTTAGCAAGGGAGGCCTGCTTCCAAGTCTATTTCCGTACTGGTCTTGACTTTTTGGTCCTTTTGTGTCAAGACAAAAGGACAGAACCGCCCTCCCTTGATTCGCCTATCTTCCTGGCTTTGAAAACTTATAATTTCTGATACAAAAAGAAAAGCTAAAGGACTTACCACTCGGTAAGTCCTTTCTTCTTGTCTATATTGCGATATCCACATTTTTTCCTAAGTGTGATTCAAATGATTGTCTTGGGCTGGACTGAATAAGCTGCTGAACGGCCTGACCATTCTGCTCGGCTAAATCCATGGCTTTTTTCATGTTCAAAACACTGACCTCTTGCTGCACTCGTACATTAGCTGACACGGTTGATAAAGCGGCCATATCCATAATTCTACCAACTCCTCATTGCACCATTTACGGATACTGGTATTATTATCCTAAGTATACACTAAACGCCAATATTCGACAAGAGGTTGTTCTCTAAACTACAGCATCATAGCCTGCCGCCATCGTACATGGATATGAACTTGTCACTTGTGCAGACAAGGACTTTCTCTTGTTCTTCCATACGTGTACATAGCTCCACCTTAGCTCCCCACAATTCGGCAACGTATTTTAGCGTTTCTTTGGCATAATTCAGTTCCAATTCCCGGCCGTCATAAACATGTTCAAGCACCAGCGTGCCTTTGTCAACACTGCGAGGACGGATGATCGGTATTGCTCCCAAACCAATGGAGTTAACAAAGGTATCACGCACTTTTCTCCAGCCTTCTTCGTCGGCAACTTCGTCAACTACAATATCTTCACCGCTAACGGCATAATTAAATAAATGCAATTGCTCACATAATTCTTGGTTTAAATACCGGCGTAAAAAAGACTGGTCCCGTTCTTCTGCCCGGATAGACATAATCTTATTAGCACCGTCAGCCTGCTTCGACAGATATTCAAACATCTTAAAACCAATAAAATAAGGATTAATGCGCCCCTGATGAGGCCTAATCACTAAATTATGACGCTGTAAGAATTCCAGATGCAGCCCCTGGGGCAGTTCGAGCTGATTGAGCAGCTGGTAATGCCAATAGCTTGCCCAGCCTTCGTTCATGATTTTTGTTTCCATTTGCGGTATAAAATACAGTGTCTCTTCCCGGACAATGTTGATTAAATCCCGCTCCCATTCAGCTAACTGACTTCTTTCGGCCAAAAAAGCAAGCAAATCCTCCTGCAGGCGCTCAGGAACGGGAATATCCGCTTCTTCGGCCAATTGTTTTTTATCGGGAAGCCTGCCTTCACCATACCGGCAGACCTGAAACCTGAGCGCATGAGCGGCATCAAGTATACGTTCCACTTTTTCAGCGCCGATGCTAGGATCATTATTATATTGCCGTACCCGGTTTGCATGGGTTTTAAACATTTCCACCGTCATATCAGGCCGGGTATCCCGTTTAAAGAGCCGGTTATTTCTAAAAAAATCATTATGTCCATAAACATGGGCAATGGTAAGAATTTGCAGTAATAGCGTATTATCTCTCATTAGATAAGCAATACACGGATCTGAATTGATCACCATTTCATAAGGCAGACCGGATAGATTATACTGGTAGAAACTTTTCTGCCTCTCGTAGGATTTGCCATAGCTCCAGTGTGGGTAGTGGGAAGGCATACCCACATAAGCACCATAACACAGCATATCTTCGTAGCTAACAGTTTCAAAATATTGATCAAAACAAGTAAGTCCAGCTTTAGCCACCAACTCTTCAATCCGGTCGTTCCAATATTCCAATTCCCGCAAAGCATATTCCCGCACTATTGGTCACCCCCGGCTGCCGACTCCTTGTCAAGAATTTGTTTGAAGGCCGGCCAGACATCTTCTTTTTTTCCCATCGTGACCGTAACAAAATTATCAGCCTTCACGCGCCGTTCATACTCACGGCGAATTGTGCTGCCATATCCGTAATTTCCCATAATTTCGCCATAGCCAAAGAGATTGCAGATTAGGCACAGCTGGGCAGCCAGTTCCACTGCCTTATCATTATCATTGCTCCAATTGTCACCGTCAGAGCAATGAAAGGTATAGATATTCCAAACCTCCGGATTATACCGTTCTTCAATAATGGTAAGTGCTTTGGCGTAGCCGCTGGAAATGTAGGTCCCGCCGGCTTCACCACGATGAAAGAACTCATCCTCCGTAACTTCCTTGGCTTCGGTGGTGTGGGCAATGAAAACCACTTCTACCTGTTCATATTTCCACAGGACAAACTGGTAAAGAAGGAAATAAAAACTGCGGGCCAGGTATTTTTTAGTCTGGTCCATCGAACCGGAAGTATCCATGATGCAAATAACCACAGCGTTAGAGTGACGGCGTGTATCTTCTTTTACCCGCCAGTACCGCAAATCCTCTTCCCGGAATGGAACGCGTTCATTGTCATCAAGTTCTTCTGCCACCCGCTCGCGGCACGATATTTTTTCCCGCTTGATTTTTTCCATTAGCGTTCGCTTTTTATTTAGCCTGGGCGGTATGCCTTTGCGTTGTATACCCGACCGTTTAAACTTGCGCTCTGCCTCTATTTGGGCAAATTTCTTGCGCTCCATGTCGGGCAGCTTTAAATCTTCAAATAAATAGCCGATCAGTTCATCAATGGTTATTTCCGTTTCATAAATATCTTCACCAGCGTCATTGCCAGCCTGTCCTGGTTCGCCCCCCTGCTGGTCTTCTTTCACCTTGCCGATTACCTGTCCTTTTTGTTCCTGTCCGCTCCCGGACGCCGTTCCGCCATTATTTTTGCCATAAACAAACTGATATTCTTTTAGGCCTTTAATGGGAATTTTGATTTTTTTGTTCTTACTCTGCCCGATAATACTTTCTTCGGCGATAATATCGCCCATATTTTTTTTGATAGCCTCTTCTACCAACTGGCGGTGCCGTTTGCGATCCCAGGCCGAGCGGTCCGACTGACCAATGCTGCCGTCCTTGAAAATGGCCATTTTAACTCTAGTCCTTCCATAGGTTATTAGCGGCATATTTCAATATAACATTGCAGCAGTGATCGCAATAACCATTGCGTTTCATTTCATCGACCATAGCGTTATACTTGGTAGCTTGTTCCTTATCTCTTACCCGTGCCTTGGTAATAATCCTGGACAGTTCTTTTACTGACGAGGTTAGCTTCTTTTCAATTGCTTCTTTCAGCGGTTCATAACTGCTATACTCAATGGTCCCGCCATTGCGCAGCAGCGAGAACATATAGGCAGTAACATCCTGGCGAAAACCGCGGGCAGCTGTACCGGTAATACCAATTTGCTCCTCAATAGACTGAAGAAACTTAATATCCGGCTCCAGTTCCTCGCCGGTACTTTTGTCTTTGATTTTAGTAGCATTCACATAGGCTTCGGAATGATCCAGATAATTGTTAAACAGGCTCTCTGCCTGTTCCTTATACCCATGAATAAAGGCACGGGTAATCTCTTTTTCTACAACTTTATGATATTCTTTTTTTATGGCATCGTGCAGAAAGCTGAGGTACCTTTTCTTTTCATCATCAGGAATAGCCAGTTCTTTAGTGGCTTTGATAAGGGTGTCTGCAATGGCAATAGGATTAATGCAGTTATTTTCCGACTCAGAAAGAGCAGTATCAATGGCTTTCATGATGAAACGAGTCGAGATGCCGGTCATTCCCTCCCGTGGTGTTTCCTCGCGCAGTTCAAACACATCTACTTTCTTAGTTGAACCTTGTTCAACAATTTCTTCTCCATTGTATATTTTCAGCTTTGTTAGTGCATCTACTTTGGCCGAAGGGCTTAGGCGGGTAAGAATGGCAAACATCGAGGCCATTTCAATCGTGTGAGGGGCAATATGAGCATCAAAGGAACTGTTACGCAAGATTTTTTGGTAAATCTTTACTTCTTCATCCAGCTCGAGACAATAGGGAACTTCAACTTTTACAATACGGTCCAAAATGGCTTCATTGGTATGATCGGATTTAAATTTATTCCACTCTGCCTCATTGGAATGAGCCAGAATAATGCCGTCAAAGTAAATCATCGAGCCTTTTCCGGGAGAAGGAATGGATTTTTCCTGAGTGGCTGTTATCATAGTATGCAGATATTCAACATCATTTTTAAATACCTCAATAAATTCAACAAGTCCGCGATTGCCTACATTAAAAGCGCCGTTAAGCGATAACACCCGCGGATCATCCTCTGAATAAAGATCCATTTTGGAAATATCGACAGAACCGACAAGCACGGACGTATCCTGATTGTTAGGGTCAACGGGCGGCACAACGCCAATCCCTTTGCGGGAGCGTATGGAGAATTCCGTGGTAGTTACCGGATACCGTTCAAACTCACCATTATATTCATTTTTAAGCCGGTAACGGCAGACGGGACAAAGATCGCCTTCAATGCGCAAACCCAGTATTTTCTCGAATTCCGGTCTCATATGCTTCGGAATAAGATGAAGCGGCTCTTCCCGCATCGGGCAGTCTTGGATGGAGTAAATGGGGGGACTGATCTCCAACGCCCTCTTCAGCGCCTCCATTAAGGAGGATTTCCCTGCCCCTACAGGACCGACCAAATAAATAACCTGCCGTGCCTCTTCTCCCTTCATTGCAGCCGAGTGGAAATAACGCATAATTCTCATGATCGTCTTATCAATACCATAAAAATCATATTTAAAAAAATTAAAACGTTTAATCGTATCATTGCCATAGATGCGTTTTAACCGGGAATGCTCCTCTGTTTTAATTACTTCTACTCCGGCTTTGGTCAATAGCTCATACATCCGCTGATGAGACAACATCGCGAGTTTAGGATTTTCTTTAACAATCTCCAAATAGTCCAGCAATGTCCCTGAAAAATGAGGCTGCTTGCGTTCTTGACGATCTTGTTTTATTAACTTCTCAAAGTCAATATTAGCCATAATCATCCTCCCTTTTGTAGTGAGGTAAAAGGTACAGTACCAACTGTATCAAAATATATGCCCGGGAGTGCAAAACAATAACCTCAGTCCTCAAGCAGTAAAAAGGCCGTACCATCCATAAGTGCTTATGGATGGTACGACCTTTTTGCTGCCCATTAATGATTATATCGAAAAACAAATAATGCCGAAAGACCAAAGACGGTCAAACAGGCACCGGCTATCAGCCACTTTCGCCGCCTGCCCTGATTATAATAGGCTTTTTGCGCTCTTTTACCGCATTGATAACAGAAATTATCCTTACTAAAAACACCTGTACCACAGAAATTGCAATAATACTGTTTCTGCATCGTCAGCTTAGACTGCTTGCCCAGCGGAGCACTCTCCTGGCCCTCTGAAGCAGTTGCAGTTGCCGCTGCCTGCTGGTCATTCAAATAGGCAACATTCTTGCCGCAAAAAGAACAAAAGCTGCCGTCAGCATTTAGTTTTTGTCCACACTTAGGACAATACATAATACCCCTCCTGCCTTTTTACTTTGCGTTTACCAAAATCATCGTTCCTGTGAATAACGCGATCATGACAACAAATACTCCCACACCCAGAATAATCTTTCCTTGTGGTGATGCAAGCACGCCTTGGGCCGGATCAGGTATCTCTTCAGCTGTTGCTTCAGGAGCATTTGAACCAGCTGTCTCCGGCTGTCCTTTCCCGCAGTCCTGGCAGAACTTTGCATCTCCAGGGATCTTCACGCCGCAAAAAATACAATAGCGCATAACCGTATAGTACCTCCTTGTACTTATAAAGCTACCTCACGTCCATAGGTAAAATTCACCAATTCTATGAATCTACTTTATTCGCCAAAATTTGCTATTCCCCTTTTCGGTTATACGCTAGTACGCAAAAAGTCAATTAGGAGTAAGAAAACAACCGGCTTCCTTAACTCCCAAAGGAGCAGGAAGCCGATTGGTCTGTCGTTTAGTGCGCTTAATGAAAAATATCCCATACCTGCTTGCTGATTAGTAGCGTAGTAACTGTAATGAAGAGCGGCCTTACATAAGCAGCCCCCTGCCTGATAGCAACCTGTGATCCCACCAGCGCTCCCACGAACATCCCGGCTCCCATTAACAGTCCGTAATGATAATTTATGGAATCCATTAAACCAAACATTAGCAAAGCCGCAACATTGCTGGCAAAGTTGAGCACCTTCGAATTACCGGCGGCCTGCACAAAATCAAATCCGATAAACAAAAAGGCGAAAATGAGAAATGATCCCGTCCCGGGGCCAAAAAAGCCGTCATAAAAGCCCAAGAGGAAAGCGCTAATACCGCTAAGAATAATAACCCGCCTTGTCATACCCTCATAGGTAGATTCATGACCCCACTCCTTTTTAAAGAGTGTGTAGACGGCAACAGCAACAAGCAATATGGCAACAAGGGGTTTTAGAAAATCGGGCGGCAACTGGCGGACAACATAGGCCCCCAAGGCAGCACCGGCGAAAGATACGGGAAATAGGTACTTAACAAGCTGCATATTTACTTTGCCTGATCGAATAAAAGAAGCCATACTCGTCACACTGCATAGTGTGCTGGCCAATTTGTTAGTGCCTAGTGCCAGCGTAGGCGGCAGTCCGGTAAATAACAGCGCCGGCAGTGAAATTAAACCGCCGCCGCCCACCACCGAGTCGATAAAAGCTGCAATAAAACCTGTGCCGAGTAAGAAGGCAGCCATTTGAAGCGTAACTTGTTCCATTGGTGTTTTCCTTTCTGAAACGGGCGTGATCACTCGTGTATTTTGGATATACATGCATTTCGCCAAACCGGCAGCTAACACCTGCCAATTCGGAAATGATTAAAGAACCATTTGCTCCGCTATCCCAACAGTGATAAAATAAATATAGTGGAAAGGACGGTGTAAAAATGACCAATGAAGAATTTCAGAAAGCCGTATTGCTAGAACTGGCACATATTAAAGCCCAGCAAAAAGAAAATACCGACTTAATCTCCGCTCTCATACATAATACAGAAATGGCTAATGCCAAAATAGACGGCCTGACTGTAAACACCGCCAGTAATGAGTCAGTTTCCCGCATTGAAAAACATTTAAACCGGTTAGCGACTGATATATCTTTCCTGGTGCGCAAAGCTGCCGAACATGATGATGATATTCGCGAATTACGACAGGTAAAATAATGTCGCGGGGACGGTTCCACTGACACACAAAAATTCAAAGGGCTATTGTTCATAGAATTCTATGGACGATAGCCCTTTTTTAAGTCCCCTTTAGTCTTTGCCGTGCAGCCTTTTCTCAATTTGCAGCGCCGTTGGCGTCTTTGCCAAGCCCGCCTCAGAGGTTTCCCTCAAGGATTTCGGTATGAGCAGCCCGATTTGATGCATGGCGTCAATCACTTCATCTGCAGGGATGACACTGGTAATATCGGCCAGCGCCATATCTGCAGCGAGCAGTGCCTGTACTGCACCAAAAGCATTGCGTTTAACGCAGGGCACTTCTACCAGCCCCGCTACCGGATCGCAAACCACACCTAAGGTGCTTTTAAGAGCAAGGGCCAATGCATGACTTACCTGAGCGGGAGTACCGCCAGCCATTTCAACCACAGCCCCGGCAGCCATAGCTGCTGCCGAACCGCATTCGGCCTGACAGCCGCCTTTCGCTCCCGATATGGACGCATTTTCGGCAATGACGATACCAATGCCGGCAGCGGTGAATAATGCCGCCACAAGCTGCTCGTCGCTGCAGTTCAGGCTCTCTGCCACAGCCAGAATAACACCAGGTACAATGCCGCAGGAACCGGCGGTCGGACAGGCAACAATGCGTCCCATAGCGGCATTCACTTCGTTCACTGCCAGGGCATAGGCCGCTGCCCGGTTCATAGCGCCGCTGCCTAGCGTACAGCCTTTTTCCATCCGGTTAAGCAGCCGGTTGGCATCACCGCCGACCAATCCGCTTGCTGATTTTTCCGTGCCGGTCAGGCCCGAAGCTATCGCTTCGCGCATAACCTGAAGATTATCCAGCATTGTACGGTGAATTTCCTCTGCCGGCCGTTGACTGCGTTCTATCTCATATTGTTCAACAATTGCAGAAATAGGCACTTGCTTTTCCCCAGCCAATGCTACTAAGTCGCGAACACGTGTAAAACGAATCATAGTAGACCTCCCCGGTTATGTCTAAATGGGTGGAACAATAAGGGCTACCTTGACCGCCCCAATTCCTTTTACTAAGCGCAGTGCCTCTTCTGAGATGGGCTGATCGGCTTCAATAATCATTAAGGCTTGCGCTCCCCGTTCCTGGCGGGAAACCCGCATAAAAGCAATATTGACACCCTCCTGGGACAAGGCATGGGTCACGAGCGAAATAATGCCTGGTTTGTCCTGGTGAATCGTGAGTAAGGTATTGTATTCGCCTGTCAATTCAACAGGGTATCCGTCAATTTCCGTGATGATAATGTTACCGCCGCCGACAGAAGCTCCCACTACCCTAACTTTCCGGCCGGTAGCTCCCGTCACGTACAAGACAGCTGTATTGGGATGAGCATCTCCCAAATCCACAATAGCAAAATCCACCTTAAGACCACTTTCGGGCGCAATGTCTATAGCTTGTCTAATTCGTTCATCTTCGGTGGAAAACCCCATTAAGCCTGCTACCAGCGCTTTGTCGGTACCATGTCCCCGATAAGTCTGCGCAAAGGAACCATGCAGTTCAATGATGGCTTCTATGGGCGGTTCTCCCAAAATAATGCGCGCCATTTTACCAAGCCGCGCTGCTCCGGCCGTATGGGAGCTGGAAGGACCGATCATCACCGGACCGACAATATCAAATACCCCTCGCATAGCGAGCCGCCTCCCTAGTACCTTATTTAACCAACTGAGATGCGAAAACCAGCCGTACTCCGTCAGCTTCAAGCTCAGGTATCATTTCTCTAAGGGCAATTGCCGTATTGGGACGGGCGTGACCAATAACCAGTGCCGTACCGTCGCGAACAGCCATATGGCCCGCAGTACGAAGCTGCTGCTTGATGGCCTCCACATCATTGTTATTATCTAAAAACAACTCGTTCTCACTTGTTTTGATATTCATCTCCCGTGCTGTTTCAGCAGCTACTGATTGCCCATTAGTACGGCTGTCAATGAAAAATAACTGATTTGCCTTAAGCACGGTCAGCACGCTTCTCATCACCCGCTTGTCGGCAGTAGCTTTTGATCCTTGGTGGTTATTAACACCAAGGAGACCAGGTATATTTTGCAAAGCATTCGCTACTGTCTGCTGAATGTCGCTATCACTCATGGTGGTGGTAATAGACGTTTTTTCTTGCTGCTCAACAGTTGACATCGGTTCCATCGGTAAATGCAGCATGACCTGGTGATTGGAAGCCAGCGCTTTCGATGCAGCGAGTTGTGAATAAGGATGATAAGGCAGCACGGCAAAGGTCAGCGGACGATCAATGGCAGCAAGCGCGTCAATCGGTTCGTAGTTATAGCCAAAGTCATCCAATACAATGGCTAATTTTCCTCTTTCCTTACCTGGTACTTTAGCTTTGTTATCAGTTACCGGATTTTCTTTCGTCACATAAATGCGGTCGGTAATCATGGTGACCGTATCACCTTCCAACCGGTCCCGGAAGCCAACATCAAAGCGAATGACATTTGTGCCCTGGTACTGATCCGGAGTCGAGCTAAATACCTGACCGGTTTGACTTAGCGTTTTATCCATCAATTCTTTGAATTTTTCTGTAGTACTGTCTGCCGGTATGGTAATAAGCGTTTGGCGGGCATGCCAGCGAATAGTTCCCTCTACTCCCTGACGGGGAACTTCCCGTTTTTGCTCCTGCTGGGTTTTAATTTTTGCTTTACCAGTGATAAGCGCTTCATCAACCAAACTGTGAACTTTCCAGGCTTCTGCAGTAAAATCCGCTGCTGAACCGGAACCGGACTTTTCCACACTGAATTTCTCTTGTGTCTGAGGCTGCTGCGGTGAACGCTGCTTCACACCACCGGGAGCCAGCCAATATAGGACAATCGCAATGCCGACGAGAGCTGCCAGTATCCAAATGGTCTTATTGCTGCTTTTTTTCGCCATGCTTTATCCTTTTTCCACGCCGATGTTAACCTCTAAAATTTGCGAATCGACTTGCAGCTCTAAGACGATAAATTTAGCATTACTAACTTTAGCTTTGAAATCGTGACCAATAACCATACTGGGCGTTGATATGTCTACTTCCAGCCCCTGTTGATTAAAAAGAATAGCTGCATTTGCTGTCACCATATTGGCAAGCTCAGATAAAGCACTTTGCGCCATCTCATCAAATTCATTTACCGGCATGCCCATCATCATAGTAGATGCTATGCTGCAGGCCGCTTGTTCAGTCATATTATAAGCTACATTACCACGCACTTGTTTGGACATGCCAACGAGTATGGTAACGCCCTTACTCTCGACAAATTGCTCTTTCACACTAATTCTGCCACGGCCAATATTTTGAACGCCAAGTTGAGGTAAAACCTGGGTGACAGCGTCTACAAAGGGATTAATTAAATTTGCATCCAAGTTATTTTCCCCCCACAAAACCAACACTGAAAGCTACAGGGCCCAAAGTAGTTTCTGCATGTAGTAAATATGATTTCAATTTAGGATTTACGATACTGATTGCCTCACCAAATAAAATACTCGGTGGTGTCAGCCGCAGGTCAAGTTTGGGAAAAAGATTATTGACCTTTGATACACCGTGGCCACCAATAATATTGGCAAACTCAGCAACACAGTGCAGTAAATCTTCCTGATCGGTTACCGGCTGTCCGCACAACTGCTCTACAAGAGCATTAGCCGTAGCTTGGCTCATATCTAAAATAGCCCGTCCCTGATATCCACCGGTAATTCCCAGAACAATAGCCAGTCCCTGAGAAACAAATGCACCATCTGTAACAGCAGTAACTGTCAGTCGTGCTTGAGTCTGAAGCAGGTCCTTTACATTTTCCTCAAAAGCTGCCTGAAAGGGCGCTAAATATTGTTGATGAAACTCCTCTTCTTGCCCGATACCGCACACTTGCCGTAATACGGTAGCAAGTTCGGCCGGTTTAGCCGGCTTTTGCATAAAAGCCTGAATGCCAATAAGGCTGCCCTGGGCAATAAGGGCTTCATCTTTCATAGCACTGACCATAATAATATGCGCCTGAGGCCACTTCGCCAAAATCTCACGACTGCAGGTTAAGCCATCCATATCCGGCATGGTAACATCCATTGTTACAGCATCTGGTTGCAACAAGCGGTAACGCTCAATACCTTCCCTTCCCGTTTCGGCAAAACCGCATACCTCAAAGCCGGAAGCTTCAAGTGCTGCTTTCATGATCTTTTGACTAAACGGTGAGTCATCCACCACTAATACCCGAATTTTGTCCATTTCGCTCACCTACCATACCATTTCTTTACCTAACACAGCCATTTTTCGCCATATTCTTCGCTTTTCCCTGCCATAAGAAAATTTATTATATCGTGTTTATGTCACTACCACAGATTGGATAAAAAAAAGAGGACTGCCCCCTTTTTTATGCTCTATAATAGATAAGGGCTGTTTCAAATAGGTTTTAAAAAACCATTTTGAGACAGCCCTTTTGTGGACTTTTATTTGCGCCGTTTATGCAGCTCAGTCAGCAGCTCAGCCGGCGTGATATTGTGATAGGCCAGTAAGACCAGGCAGTGGTACCACAGGTCAGCCATTTCATAGAGAATCTCGTCTTTGTCGTTATTTTTAGAGCCAATCAGCGTTTCCGCCGCTTCTTCGCCAACTTTTTTCAGTATTTTGTCCTGTCCTTTGGTAAAGAGATAGGTTGTATATGAACCTTCCTGGGGATTGGCTTTGCGGTCAGCAATGACATGATACAGTTCTTGTAAAACAGTCGCTGCGCTGCCATATACTTTGGCCGGATCAAACACCTGGTCACCTTGTTTTTCACCGCCCAGTACACGGCTAAAGCAGGAAAAAGTCCCTTCATGACAAGCTGCGCCCGTTTGATCTACACTTACCAGCAAGGTATCACCATCACAGTCATAACGAATTTCACGTACCTTTTGAACATTACCCGAAGTTTCTCCTTTTTGCCACAGGCTGCTGCGGCTGCGGCTGTAAAACCAGGTCACTCCGCTCTCCAGCGTTTTAGCAAGCGCCTCCTTATTCATATAGGCCAGCATAAGCACTTTGCCCGAAGCGCTGTCTTGCACAATCGCAGGAATTAATCCCTTATCATCAAATTTCAGCTGATCAACATTTATCATAATCTTACCTCCACACCGCGCGACCGCAGGTATTTTTTCACTTGCCGTACGGAAAATTGACCAAAGTGAAATACTGATGCAGCTAGCACCGCATCTGCCTTACCATCTGTCAGGACGTCATAAAAATGCTGTAATTCACCGGCACCGCCGGAAGCAATAACCGGAACATCAACCGCCTCAGCCACGGCCCGGGTGAGAGGAATATCATAACCGTCTTTTGTGCCGTCTTTATCCATACTGGTTAAAAGAATTTCACCGGCGCCAAGCGCTGTTGCTTCTCTGACCCAGTCAAGTACATCCATACCGGTTGCGGTGCGCCCCCCGTTGATGTAGACTTCCCATTTACCAGGAACGCTCTGCCTTGCATCCACTGCAAGTACAATGCACTGACGGCCAAAGCAGCGGGCCCCTTCGGCCAATAGTTCCGGATTTTTAACTGCTGCGGTATTGAGCGATACCTTATCAGCACCGGCTTGCAGCATTTTGCGGATATCTTCCACTGTCCGGATACCGCCACCGACAGTGAAGGGGATAAATACCTGAGCAGCCGTACGTTCCACTACTTCTACCATTGTGTTGCGTTCATCCGAGGAAGCAGTAATATCAAGAAATACCAGTTCGTCAGCCAATTCACCATCATACAGCGTAGAAAGTTCAACCGGATCACCGGCATCGCGCAGGCTAATAAAGTTAGTACCTTTTACTACCCGCCCATCTTTAACATCCAGACAGGGAATAATGCGTTTGGTATGCATATTATTTCACCTCTCCCCGGGCAGCTTTGAGGGCCTCTGCTAAGGTAAGCGCACCTGTATATAAGGCCTTGCCGACAATAACGCCTTCAATGTCTTGACCTGCTTTCACGAGCTCTGCAATGTCCTGTACACCGCCAACACCACCGGAAGCAATCACCGGAATTTGCGCAGCTTTTGCCAGAGCAGCGGTAGCTGGTGCATTAACACCGCTTAACGTTCCGTCGCGGGAAATATCGGTATAAATAATGCGGTTCACCCCGGCACCGGCCATACGCTTAGCCAATTCTTCCGCGCCAATACCGCCGGTGATTCCCCAGCCTTCAACGGCTGCCTGACCATCACGGGCATCAATGCCAACGACAATTTTATCGCCATATATACGGCAGGCCTCTTTCACGAGGTCCGGATTTTTCACTGCCACCGAGCCTAAAATTACCCGGCTGACGCCTGCTTGCAATATTGTTTCAATCGTGTCCAAGGTACGGATACCACCGCCTAATTGGACCGGCATGGTTACTGCCTTTACGATTTCAGCTACAACGCCTAAGTTAACCGGTTTCCCTGCCAAAGCACCATCCAGATCTACCACATGCAGGAACCGGCCGCCTTCGGCTTGCCAGCGCAAGGCCATATCAACAGGATTATCGGCAAATACCGTTTCCTGATCAAAGCGTCCTTCGGTCAAACGGACGCATTTACCGCCCCGTATATCAATTGCGGGAAAAATGATCATACTACCATCTCCTCAAAATTGCCCATAATCCCTTATTGACTTAACCAGTTTTTCAACATTTGCATGCCTACCGCACTTGATTTCTCAGGATGAAATTGAACAGCCTGAACATTAGCGCGGCCGATTGCAGCTGTTACCGTCTCTCCATAAGTAGTAACGGCGGTAATCACCTGTTTGTCTGCCGGTACGGCATGAAAACTATGCACAAAATATACATAAGAGCTGTCAGGTAAAGCTGTAAACAGCGGACTGGACGACTGCCATTCGAGGCTATTCCAGCCCATGTGGGGAATTTTAAGTCCTTTTGCCTGGATTTTGCGTACCATTCCGGGTATAATGCCAAGGCCTCTGGTACCAGGATCTTCTTCACTGCCCTCGAATAAGAGCTGAAGCCCCAGACAAATGCCCAAAAAGGGGGTTCCCCGGTCAACCACCTGGTGAATCACATCTTCCAGACCATAGCTGCGCAGGTTACTCATGCAATCGCCAAAAGCACCAACGCCGGGCAGTACTACTTTATCGGCAGCCGCGATTTGACCGGCATCACTGGTTACGATTGTTTGGGCGCCTAGTTTAGCAAATGCCTTTTGTACACTATACAGATTACCTCTCCCGTAATCAATAATTGCAATCATTAAGGCTGCCTCCTCTTCAAAATTATAAACTTCCTTTAGTTGACATGACACCGACAATGCGCTCATCCTTACGCGTAGCCTCGTCAAGTGCACGGCCAAGGGCCTTAAAAACTGCTTCAATTATGTGATGACCGTTTTTGCCGTGCAGCAGCATCACATGCAGCGTCAAACCGGCATTATCCGCTAAGGCCCGTAAGAACTCTTCGGTTAACTCCGTATCAAAAGTACCTACCCGTTCAACCGCTGTCACTACATCGTAGTGCAAAAAGGGGCGCCCGCTGATATCAACAGACACCTGCGCCAGCGCCTCATCCATCGGCACAAAGGCCGTACCGTAGCGCCGGATGCCTGCTTTATCACCAACTGCCTGAGCCAGGGCTTTTCCGAGAACAATACCGGTATCTTCCACCGTATGGTGACCATCAATATACAAATCACCATCAGCCTTTAGCTGTAGGTCAAACAAACCATGCTTGGCCCATAAGGTCAGCATATGATCAAAAAAGCCTATTCCCGTCTGAACGTCAGCCTGACCTGTTCCATCCAAATTGAGGGTTACCGAAATATTGGTTTCCTTCGTGCAGCGCTCTACCCTACTCGACCGGCTCATACACTCACCTGCTGATAAAACTCGGCTGCAGCCTGCAGCAAGGCGTTATTATCTTCCACCGTACCAACGGTAATACGTATGCACCCTTCCAAGCCGGGAGCGCTGCCAAAATCACGAATGCCAATACTCTTAGCCGTTAGCCACTCTGCTAGACCTTGATTATCAACGGCTTTGACCAGTACGAAATTAGCTTGTGACGGATAAACCTCTAGACCTTCAAAGAGGCTGAGACTGTCAATTAACCGCTGCCGTTCGCGAGTAGCCAAATCAATGTCCGGCTCGAAGGCTTTGCGTCGGTCATATACAACTTCTGCGGCTGCCAGTGACAAGGCATTAACATGATAAGGCATTAACACCTTACCAACAATGTTAGTTATTTTAGGGTCTGCCAGCAGATAACCTACACGGGCAGCAGCTAAACCATAAGCCTTGGAAAAGGTACGGGTAACGATGAGGTTGGCATATTTCGCAAGCAAGGAAACTACCGAATGTCCATGAAATTCATAATAAGCTTCATCCACCACTACGGGGCAGGCAGCCTGCGCTATAATTGTTTCAAGCGTTTCCAGGGGGATAGCATTGCCAGTGGGATTGTTAGGATTGCACAGTAAAATCAAACTTGCCTGATTGTCTGACGCAGCCGACAGGACATCGCTGGCAGACAGAGAATAATCGGCTTGCAGCTTAACAGCAACCGCCTGGCTGTCCGCCAGCTTAGTATAAATTCCATACATAGAAAAAGAGGGAGTCGGAAAAACAATACTGCGGCCGGCACCGCCAAAAGCATAACACAAAGCAGCTAATAGTTCGCTCGAACCATTACCGATAAGCACGCTTTCACGGGACAGGTTCATTGCTTTGGCGATTTTATCACGGAGTCCGGTAATGCCGATATCGGGATAACGATTAAAAGCCAGTTCTGCCAGCCGGGCCGTTACTTCCTCAAGCACAGCAGCCGGCAAATTGGTAGATCGTTCATTAGCATCCAGCTTTACCCGGAATTCAGCTTCATCAACGGAGTATGGTTTAAGTTGGTCTAGACCTGGTCTGATTAGCATGAGCTTTCCCTCCTGACGCGAATGGCATTTGCATGAGCCTCCAGTCCTTCAGCTTCAGCCAGGCGGATAACCTGATTGCTGGCTGCCAGTAGTGCCTGTTGGCTATAGGCAATAATGCTGGTCTTTTTCATAAAAGTTTCGACATTCAATACCGAATAAAAACGGGCAGTACCACCGGTAGGCAATACATGATTGGGGCCGGCTAAGTAATCGCCTAATGGTTCAGGCGACCAGGGCCCCAGAAAAACAGCACCGGCATGACGCACATAGGGCAGCAGGGCAAAAGGTTCGGCAGTAAGAATCTCCAAGTGTTCCGGTGCCGAAAGATTAGCCAGCTCCATTGCTTCGAGCATCGTTTCTGTCACCAGAATAAGCCCGTTTTGCTGCAAGGCCTGCTCGGCAATTTCCTTCCGGGGAAGTTGTTGCAGTTGAATCATTAATTCTTCTTCCACTGCTTCGGCCAATTCGGAGCTGTCGGTAATTAAAATGCTTGAGGCCAGCACATCATGCTCAGCCTGACTCAGCATGTCGGCAGCGATATACCGTTTATCGGCCGTCTTATCAGCAACAATGAGAATCTCACTGGGACCGGCAAGCATATCAATATCACAATACCCATATACGGCTTTTTTAGCCATAGTAACAAAAATATTGCCCGGGCCGGTTATTTTATCTACCTTCGGAATACTATCGGTACCGAAAGCCAATGCGGCAATAGCTTGTGCACCGCCAACCTTAAAGATGCGCGAAACTCCCGCCTCATGGGCAGCAACCAGTACATAAGGATTAACCGAGCCATCTTTGGCAGGAGGTACAACCATAATAATGTCTTGCACCCCTGCTACTGCAGCAGGTATCGCATTCATAATAACCGATGACGGGTAAGCCGCCGTTCCTCCCGGAACATAAATACCTACCCGTTCCAAAGGAATACATTTTTGTCCTAACAGTGAACCGTGATCCCTTTCGGTAAACCACGATCTGGGCAGTTGCTCCGTATGAAAGCGGCGTACATTTGCCGCGGCCTGCCGGATAGCTGCCAAGGTCTCAGCATCTACCTGGTTATAAGCGGCGTCGATCTCCTCAGCCCTTACCTCCAGCGTAGCGGCCGTTACATCAGCACCGTCTATTTCTTTCGTATATTGAATAACTGCCGTATCGCCCCGCTCACGGACAGC
>Ga0366774_1020_pt2 | contig 28551 bp, 30 predicted proteins | sample BONcelHN113001D9_FD_207068 | JGI IMG/M metagenome (GOLD analysis project Ga0366774, IMG submission 207068) | Enriched cells from coal bed in the Powder River Basin, Montana, United States - BONCAT cells N11 rep2 HSBNCT.N11.300.1.D9 ...
AGCCGGGGCTAGTGCCAGTCTTGCCGAAGTTTCAGGGAGTGCTCAGACAATGGGCTTTGAAGACGCTTTGGATTATACCGTTAATCAATCTACCGATTCTTCGCTTAAACCTGGGGATAAACGGACAGTTAACTATTTAGTACACCGGATGATCTGGGATCAGCAGGAAAAGCTTGATATTGATGACAGAGCGGTCAGCAAAGATGGTACAATGGAAGTGCAAGACGATTTTGATATAGAACAAAGCGGGCTAAAATAGCTAGTAAAAGCGGAGGCAGAGATAATTTCTCTGTCTCCGCTTTTTTTACTGGAAAATATAGTTTGGTGACTAAGCAGTCAGTTTGCTGTATAATTTACATAAAGTGAATAAAAATTACATACAAGGAGGATTACAATGTTTAAAAAGAAAACAACTATGGTTGCTGTAGTGGCCATGGTAACTTTATTAGCCTTGCTTGCCGGTTGTGGCGGCGGAGGCGGAAAACGCATTACCGGCCTGTCTCCTGATGGGGTTGTTAAGACTTTTGTAAATGCTGCCAAAGTTGGCAAATTAAATGAGGCCAGTCTTTATGTATCACCTACTTCGGCCAGCGATCCTAAGGCAATTGCAGAGTTTATTACAGGTGACGGTTTAGGCGAGTTAAAAACTGCAAACTTAGCAGCAGTAAAAGTAGTTGCCCAGTCCGGTAATTATGCTGCTGTAGTTGCAACGCTTCAACAGGAAAATACCTTTAAAATCACAGTGAAACCAGTAGGCTTGGAACGTATTGACGGTGAATGGTATATTGTTGCTTTTGACCAAATTTATCAGAATGCCAAATATGGCGTGCTAGCTCAATTAATGAGAGGCATTTAAGCCTAGAAGGCGGGGAGAAATCCTCGCTTTTTTCTTTTGCGTTCACCATCCATAGGGATTACGCATACAATAAAACATAAGGAGGTGTATTATTGCTTATGAAAGAGGAAGACCGCAAAGCGCCAGTAGTAAATGAACGCGAAACTGACCGGGAATTGGTCCATGTGCACTTGTACCAGACAATCACGGACGTAGCGGATGGTCATAACCATAATATTCTCGGTATCAGTTCTCCGGCGAAACTAACCAATGGTACGCATGTACATTGTTTGAAGGGCCGGACCAGCTTCGTCGAAGGTCATTGGCATGCTTATGACATCTATACCGGACCGGCGGTATCCTTGGCCGACGGAACGCATATCCATTATTATTCGGGAACGACATCAGAAGTAGAAGATCACGAGCATGATTTCAGAGGATCGACTAATCTAGCCCCAGATATTGTCAGGCTTCAAGCAAATAATAATTACCCAAGAGAAGACGAAGAATAGCATTATTAAAAAGTCGGAGTTAATCCGGCTTTTTTATTGTTCAACTAAGAATCCCCGTAGCAATAGCCACGGGGATTCTTAGTTTAGTATATAGTTGGTCGACAACTGGGAGTGCAATAAGGGCTGCATTCAGTCCTTGGCTGACAAGCGGGATAACAGGTAGGACGGCAGGCTGGCTGGCAGGCGATACGGGGTCTGCAGACGGGGGCACAAAAAGGACGGCAGGTAGGTGGACAAGATGGGTTACAGGGCGGGCTGCAGGTAGGATCGCATAAGGGATTACAGCGTGGAGAGCAGGGTGTGCTGGTAGGAGTGCAGCCGATAGGCTGGTCCGGGCGATCACTGTAATCCTTCATTTCTGGATTTTCCCATTTAGGGGGGTTATATTTAGTGCGATCAGACATAATGATAACATCCTCCTGTTCAATACGGTAAGTTCCGCAGGTACTTATGCATAATATGCAGAAAAGTAACTGATGGTGAAGTATTGCCGGAGGCGTTTGTTCTGTAGGAGGAATATGTTAAAATAACAGCAAGCTTTATAAATAATGTTCTTTAATTTGGCTAATCACTTCTTTAGCCCGTTCTTCATTAGCGACCTGGGGAATGGAATAGCCGATAAACAACGGTGAACTGACAAAGCGGGGAATGATTTTTACAATGATTTTGCCGTCAAAGTGGTAGAAAAAGAGATTGTAGCTTTTGCAAGCACGATGAAAGCCATGCAGGATATAATGGGCGGCTATTTGAATATAATCTGCCATACTATTAAGATCAGCCAAGTCTTGAAGTAAGATATTAAATTCAAAAAATCCCATCCGCGGCTTTGTAGATAGATTGAATTCCACGCTATGACGGCTGTCAATTAGCTGGCCAATAAAGTGATCTGCCTGGACATGCTCTAAATAGTTGATGTGTTCTAACCCGACAATTTGCATGTGTGGGTGGCGGATGGTGCCACCTGAGCAGGGGCCGTGGTTTTTATAAAAAAGGACAGATGTAAATTGTCCACTGGCGGTCATTTCCAACCATTTTTCTACGCCGAAACGGATAACGTTATAAAGATGGTCTTTAGAATATAACGATAATTCGGAGTTACAGTCATCCGTTTCAATTAATACTGTTTGCAAAGTTGCTTCCAGGACAGGATATTTATTTTTAATCAGCCAGATAGTCCCGCGTTGTTCAATGATGTCCTCCAAGGTATCTCGATGACAGAAAGGACAGTAAGCGGTGCTGTTTATAATATTTTCCGGTTTTTGTTTACCAATAGTAACATTAAAGACCAGATGGCTGGACGTTGACATGGATGGTCACCTCGTATGTTGTCTCAGGTAGTTATATTCTATCATAACTGGAGTTAAGGGGAAAAGCTAGTCATGGTAAGCAAGAAGCACGGCTGTTTCCTTATTTTGCAGCACCCAATCAGCTAACATACGTGCCTATGCCGATAATATGGACAAATCCGAACTTTTTTGAAAATGTCCTAACTGGAGTGTTGATTCTACTAAACGGAAAACTAATCTGCTGAAAGGGTGGTTGTATGTACTCGACGACGCTCTGTTTCGTAGTGAATAGTCTGCCGGCGCAGCAAGTTTTATTAGGTATGAAGAAAACCGGTTTTGGAAAAGGCAAATATAACGGTTTTGGCGGTAAGCTTAATACTGCTGAGAAGGTAATCGACGCAGTGTTGCGGGAACTACAGGAGGAATGCGGCATAATAGCTGAGGAGCAGGATTTGAGAAAAGTAGGTGAATTGGATTTTATTTTTCCCGCCAACCCTGCCCTGGATCATGATGTTCATATTTATGTTACCGAGCGGTGGCAGGGAGAAATCGTCGAGTCCGATGAGATGAAGCCGGAATGGTTTGTTGTCAGCCAAATCCCTTATGAGACAATGTGGGAAGATGATATTCACTGGTTGCCACAAGTGCTGCAAGGTGAAAAAATAAAAGGAAAAGTAGTATTTGCTGCTGATAATGATAGCGTGCAAACGGTAAACATTCTTGCAGTAAGTTCTTTTTGAAGGAGAAGTCTTTTATACAATGGAGTTAGCAAAGGCACTATTGAAATGGTACGATGAGAATAGCCGTGAATTGCCGTGGCGACAGGATCAGGAACCTTATAAAATATGGGTTTCTGAAGTAATGCTGCAGCAAACCCGGGTCGAAGCGGTTAAACCCTATTATGAGCGGTGGATGGCGCGATTTCCAACCCTAAAGGAGCTGGCCCAGGCCTCTGCTGAAGAGGTACTGCAATATTGGCAGGGGTTAGGTTATTATTCACGGGTGCGTAACCTTCACCAAGGTGTGAGGGAAGTAGCTGAGGCCTATGGTGGGCTGGTTCCTGATGAACGGGATAAGATTATTACGCTGTCCGGTGTGGGTGATTATACTGCCGGTGCTATTTTAAGTATCGCTTATAATAAGCCTGAACCTGCTGTGGATGGCAATGTGCTGCGTGTCTTTAGCCGGCTGTTTTGCTTGGACGAAGATATCACCAGACCGGCAGCAAAAAAACAAGTAACCCAGCTAGTTGCCACAGTTTTGCCTTACGATCGTCCTGGAGATTTTAATCAAGCTCTCATGGACTTAGGAGCACTTATCTGCACTCCTAAAAACCCAGGTTGCAGCCAGTGTCCGCTTGATCAGTTCTGTATGGCGTACAAAGAAAATCGCCAGCGGGAATTGCCGGTACGAAAAAAAGCTGCTTCGCCACGGACAGTGAAGGTAGCGTCAGCAATTGTCCAGTCGGAAGGGTTATTTTTGTTACATAAGCGGCCAGCCAAAGGGATGTTGGCAAATATGTGGGAATTTCCGTCAGTTGAAATAGGCGATGAGCACGATGGGCCTGAGCAGTTGGAGAGTTTACTTTGCCAGTTTGGACAGCAGGCTTTCATCGAAGCTATGCCGGTCATGGAACTTACGCATACCTTTAGCCACCGGCAATGGCAGATCGCCTTCTATTCATGCCAAATTGTCCAGCGAGGGGATTTGCCAGATTCGACTAATGCGATATGGGCCAGTCCGGGCGAATGGTCGGCATTGTCTTTTGCCGGACCGCACCGTAAGATGGCAGCTTATCTGGAAAATACAGTAACAGCTGACATGCCTGAGCCTTAAAACGGGTAAGATAAACGGGCAAGATAACTAAGGAGGTTGCTATGCAACACAGTCCAAGTGCTTATTTTTACCTAACAATAGCAGTTGTTTTTCTTTTCATTACCTGGTTAGGCTACCGTCTGTTAACACGCTGGCATTCCGGTTACCGTCACCGGGGTATAAAATATAGTTATTGGCTGATATCAGTAGGTTCACTATTGACAATGACAGTTAGCCGGTCCTTACGGCCTGCTGATGGATATATGAGTTTTTTCCTGCAGGCTTTCATTTATGCAGTCTACACCTGGGTCATTGGCTTACTGGTATTGCTGCCGGTTATGTTTGTGCTGTATATTATCCGGTTCATGGTGCGAAGGGTGGGAAATAAGCAACAGAAGGCAGAATCTGTACTACCGCGAGAGCATCAAGGCATTACCGAAATCAGTCGCCGTGATTTTCTGAGGGGCGTAGCTGCTGCTGCACCGCTGGCCTCACTGGCAATAAGCTCAGGTGGCGTCTTTGTTGGTGACAAATACATATCCAAGCAGCAGCATAACTTATCTTTTGCCAATTTACCCGACCAATTAACGGATTATAAGATTGCACAAATTAGTGATACTCATATTGGTCCGTTTTTTGGTATGGATAAATTAGACCGGGTGCTAACCATGATTACCCAAGAAAAGCCTGATTTGCTAGTTATTACGGGAGATCTGATTGATGATCTCAATTTACTGACTCCTACTATGGAGCGGCTTAACCGGTTTTTCCCGACAATACCGCAAGGAATTTATTATTGTTGGGGAAATCATGAATACTTCCGGAATATTGATGCCATACGCAAGGCGTGGGAGAGTTCTCCTGTCTTCGTTCTGGAGAATACTAACCGCAAAGTATTGGATGGTAAACTGCCTTTCTACCTGCTAGGCGTGGACTATCCCTGGGCGGATAAAAAAGAAGATCAGCAAACGAAACGCCGCGGTTTTATCAACCGTGCTTTGTCCGGAGTACCGGACGAAGCATTTCGCTTACTGATTGCTCATCATCCTGATTTTTTTGATAATAGTTTTGAAAACAAAATTCCGCTCACGCTGGCCGGGCATACCCATGGGGGCCAGGTAGCACTTTTCGGAAAATCACTACTGCCTGTGCAATACAAATATATGCGCGGCCTGTACCAGCAAGACGGGAACTATGGCTATGTCAGTGTTGGCACTGGACATTGGATGCCTTTTCGTATCGGCTGTCCGGCAGAAGTAACTTTTTTTACACTTAAACGTTCTTTTCCTGGGCCTTCTGTAGGAATTTAGCCAAATCAATAATGTAGCGCTGGTGGGTTCCTTCCCCGATTTTTTCTTTGTTGTCAAAAGCTTCAATAGTAAAAGTCAGACGCTTACCGGAAATTTCGGTAAGCTTTGCTGTCGCCCGTACCGTCATACCAACCGGTGTGGCAGCTAAGTGTTTGACATCAAGATGAATGCCGACAGTGGACATACCGTCGGGGAGATAGGAGTCTACTGCTGCTAAGCAGGTTCCTTCCATAATTCCAATCATGGCGGGAGTGGCATAAACAGCAACACCGCCGCTGCCATACTTAATAGCGGTATTATTTTCAGTTACTTGTTCGCTTTTTTCGGCAGTCATGCCGATCTGTAAATTAAAATCCATATCCTGCACCTCTCTTATTTATAGTGTATAGATCTTATTTGCGGCGTTCTTTTACAATCAGATAGATATAAAGAATGAACAAAATGGCAGCTAACAGGGCAAGAAACAGCTGGAATAAGCCGAAGTGGGGCGCCGCCGGATTATCGAATAATTCAAGTGTTCTGCCCAGGATAAATATACCAACTAAAGCAATTACCAAGCGCAGCGGAGTAATATGTTTCATAAAAGACTCCTTACTAGTAAATAGTATTATAAGTTTTCGCCATTTTGATTACTCATCCTGCTGCTAATGGAAAAAAAGATGTTTTAAAAAGCGCTAATTTGTAATAGTTATTTAATAAATGTCTTGCGCCGTGGTAGTAGACTTTTTATTACGCCTAGGTATACAATAAAGTAAAGGGAATACTGAAAAATATTCGCACAAAAAGGAAGAGTGCAATTATGATTGGTGTAAGTAAACTGCTTTGCGATACAGAGAATTACGGTGACAGTCTGCGTTATGCCAAGGGTGCTCATGGACAGCGCCATGGGGCGGTAGCAGGTATGGGGCCAGTCGTAGCCTGGAATATTACCCGGACGTGCAACCTAAAATGCGTTCACTGCTATTCCAATTCGGACGCAAAGAAATATAGCGGTGAACTAAGCACTGCCGAAGCCAAGCAATTTATTGACGATTGTGCTGCCTTTAAGGTGCCGGTACTACTTTTAACCGGAGGAGAACCGCTTATTCGCCCTGATGTATTCGAACTTGTAGAACACGCTAACACACAAAATATACGTACCACTTTTTCCTCTAATGGAACGATGATCGATAAAGAGACAGCAAAACGTATCAAGGCGCTGGGAGTAGGTTATGTCGGCATCAGCCTGGATGGATTAGGTGCTGCTAATGATCAGTTCCGCGGTCAAACGGGCGCTTTTGACCGGGCATTGACAGGCATTCGCAATTGCCTGAATGTTGGCCAGCGGGTTGGGTTAAGGTTTACAATCAATCGTTATAATTTTCATGATCTGGAGAACATTTTCCGTTTGATTAAAGAAGAAGGAATCCCTAGAGTGTGCTTCTACCATCTGGTTTATTCCGGACGGGGTTCAACAATGTTGGAGCATGATATTACCCACTCTGAATCGCGTCAGGCTATGGATCTTATTATTAGCAAGGCAATTGAATTAGGCGATCAATGTGAGATTCTTACGGTAGATAATCATACAGATATTGTGTATTTGTATCTGCAGACTCTAAAGAAGGATCCTCTGCGGGCGGGAAAGATATGGGAGCTGATGCAGCGCAATGGAGGGAATCGTTCGGGCATTGCTTTTGCCAATGTAGATCCCCTTGGCAATGTTCATCCTGATCAGTTTACGCAAAATCACACTTTTGGCAATGTACGGGATCGCGCTATTGGTGATATTTGGACTGACGTGACCAATCCTATTCTTATTGGCCTCAAAGAGCGGAAACGACTGTTAAAGGGGCGCTGCAGTCAGTGTAAGTGGCTGAATGTATGTAACGGCAACTTCCGGGCCAGAGCAGAAGCAGTAAGCGGTGACTTCTGGGAATCTGATCCGGCTTGCTACCTTACCGATGAGGAAATTGGTATTGCCTAGAACTTAAAGCAACTGGTGGTGTCAAATTTTGACACCACCAGTTGCTTTTTCATGTTTATCTATCAGCATATTGGGCAAAAATACTGGATATTACTAGAAATTACACTAGGAGCAGGGAATCGGCAATTTGCGACGAATATTTGACTATCAATAAAGCAGCCAAAGGAGCCGGAATACATGAGTACTACGAACACAACTATCTCTTCCAATTTTATTCAGAATATCATAAACGATGATCAGAAGACTAATAAATACGGACAGCGCGTACATACCCGATTTCCTCCTGAGCCTAACGGGTATCTTCATATCGGCCATGCCAAATCTATTTGTCTTAATTTTGGCCTAGCTAAAGAATACAGCGGGCTGTGCAATTTGCGTTTTGATGATACAAATCCTAGCAAGGAAGAGGTGGAATATGTTGATTCCATCCAGCAAGATGTTAAGTGGCTGGGCTTTAGCTGGGATGATCGCATGTTTTACGCTTCTGACTATTTTGAAGAACTCTATCACTATGCTGTAAAACTAATTACCATAGGCAAAGCTTATGTATGCGATCTTACTGCCCAGCAAATGCGCGAGTATCGAGGCACGCTGACAGAACCTGGTAAAGACAGTCCTTACCGCAACCGTACAATACAAGAAAATCTTGACCTTTTCCAAGGGATGAAAAATGGTGATTTTCCTGATGGCTCCAGAGTGCTTAGAGCCAAAATCGACATGGCATCACCTAACTTTACCATGCGTGACCCTGTCTTATATCGTATTATGCGGGCCACTCACCACCGGACAGGTGATCAATGGTGCATTTACCCCATGTACGACTATGCCCATCCTCTTTCTGATGCTATTGAAGGCATAACGCATTCTATCTGTACACTAGAGTTTGAAGATCATCGTCCCCTTTATGACTGGGTATTGCAAGATTGGGAGGCAGAAGCAAAACCACAGCAAATTGAATTTGCCCGGTTAGACTTGACCAATACCGTGATGAGTAAGCGTAAATTGCGTACGCTCGTTGAAAAGGGACTGGTTAGCGGGTGGGATGACCCACGGATGCCAACCATTTCCGGATTACGCCGCAGGGGTTACACGCCGGAAGCAATCCGCGACTTTTGTGACCGCATTGGTGTGGCTAAAAGCAACAGCACAGTGGATATTGCACTTTTGGAGCACTGCATTCGTGAAGATCTTAATATTAATGCAGCCCGGGCTATGACTGTGCTTCAGCCTCTCAAAATAGTATTGACCAACTATCCTGAGGGACAAGTTGAAGAACTGGAAGCTGAGAATAATCCGGAAAATGCCGAGATGGGAATACGGAAAATCCCGTTCTCCCGTGTTTTATATATTGAGCAGGATGACTTCATGGAAAATCCGTCGAAAAAGTATTTCCGCCTTTCTCCTGGTAAGGAAGTACGCCTGAAATATGCCTATATCATCAAATGTGAAGAGGTAATTAAAGACGCTGAGGGCAGAGTGATTGAACTGCGCTGCACCTATGATCCTGATACGAAAAGCGGAGCCGGCACTAGTAACCGCAAAGTAAAAGGTGTATTGCACTGGGCAGCTGCCGATCATGCTGTTGATGTTGAAGTGCGCTTATACGAATATCTGCTGCTGGATGAAGAGGATGATGAAGCTGACGGTGATGATTTCCTTGCTAAACTTAACCCCGACTCGCTGGTAGTTAGGCAGGGTAAAGCAGAACCTGCTTTGGCAAACGTAAATGGCGGAGAACGCTACCAATTTTTGCGGCAGGGCTTTTTTGCTGCCGACTCTGATTCCAGACCAGGTAAACCGGTATTTAACCGCATTGTGGGCTTACGCGACTCTTGGGCTAAAGCTCAAAAAGAAGGCTAATTTCTGTGAGAATCTTTCTCCTTATTTATAATCCCGCTGCCGGTGATTCTTATTTTAAATACCGTTTGGACAGCCTTGTTGAACAAATGCAGAAACAACAATGCGTGCTTATACCTATTCGGACAAGTGGTAAGGGAGATGCGTTTCCTTTATTAGCTCTGGCAAAGCAGTACCGGCTTGACGGAATATTGATTTCCGGCGGCGACGGAACGGTGAATGAAGTGGTTAACGCTATGCTCAAACTAGGTATTGACTTGCCTATAGGCATTATCCCTAGTGGAACTTCAAATGACCTGGCATCTTTTTTGCGTTTGGAAAAGGACATTGAAAATTGTGCGGCCTTATTTACCAGTGGTTCTACAAGAGTAATCGATGTAGGGTCGGTAAATGACAGATATTTTCTAAATGTAGCAAGTGCCGGATTGCTTAGCGGAGTAGCTCACACTGCTGACCGGACAATGAAAAATACCTTAGGTAAGGTGGCTTATTATCTTAAGGGTATAGAGGAGTTGCCACGGTTTCGCGCTATCAATATGCGCATTCAGGCAGATGAATTGAGCATAACAAGTGAAGTTATCCTCTTTCTGGTCATGAATGGCGGGACAGTCGGCAGCTTTAACCGGATTGCTCCTCAGGCCCGGATAGATGATGGTAAACTTGATTTGCTAATTGTTCACCGTTGCAGCTTGCCTGAACTGGCGCGTATTTTGATTAGCCTGCTGTCAGGTGCTCATATCAATCACAAGGCTGTTCAGTATTTGCAAGCTTCACACATAACGATTGAAAGTGATGAACCTGTAGAAAGTGATTTGGATGGTGAACTGGGTCCGGCCCTGCCGTTATCCATAACGGCGCTCTCCCAGCAGCTCAAGGTGTTTTCTCCTCATCGGCCTATTCATTTTAAGAAAATTACCGGTTTCATCAAATAAATAACAAGTAGAACAAGACCGTCGCCGATAAGGCTGGCGGTCTTGTTTGAATAGAAAACTTTGCTTTTTTTATTAAGCAGGGAAACGGTATTGACTGTGGAATATCCCAAATAGGAAAGTGAGATTGGAGAGAAGACAGATGAATTTTATTGAATGGAACGACAGCTATTCCACAGGAATTGCATTAATGGACCAGCATCATAAGCGCTTAATCGCACTTATTAATCGACTCTACACGGGTGTCTTCGCTTGTGAAGATATTGATGAGGAGAGAGCTTTGACCAATAGCATTTTGGTGCAACTTGAAGATTATGCTGAGTACCATTTCACGGTGGAAGAGCAGTTAATGAATGAGTATCACTTTCCGGAATATAACGATCATTTGGCAGAACATGATTCCTTTCGCGAGAAGATCACCTCTTTAGCCAGCCGGCTGTCTGCCGGTGAAGCGGCATTATCATTTACTACTTTTGAATTTTTGCGTGATTGGCTTACTGTCCACATCTTGATTAACGATAAGAAGTACGCTCCTTTTTTACAAGAAAGAGGAGTAAAATAATAGGATAAAAAATGCTACCAATGGGATAAGATCCTATTGGTAGCATTTATCAATATACCACAGAGTATAAATTCATATCTGGAAAGCTAGGCAATCAAGGGATAACTAAGAAAACTGAACGTGAGGTACTTTTGTCTTGATACAAAAGTACCAAAAAATCAAGACCAGTACGGAAATGGCCTTGGAAGCAGGCCTTCCTTGCTAAAATTCCGGAAACTCGCTGTGCTCAGACAGTCGGAATTTCTTTACGCAAGGAAGGCCTGCTTCCACCCTGCGGGACGACGATTTTCGTAAGGGTCGGAAGAGACGAAAAGAAGGAACGGAAAGACGTCGTCCTCGTCCCATCGCTCCTTCGTTCTTATCGGCCCTTCTGGAAAAAGACGGTCCGAAGGATGGAAAACTGCCGGCTTACGTTAAGAAATCCATTTGTTTGAGCGAAGCGAGTTTAATGGATTTTAGTAAGGTGGCAGTTTTCCAAGTCTTTTGGAAGACAGGCCTAGACCTTGCATAATAGGAAGTTACCGCTTCGCTTGTAACTAAGCGATTCGTATGGCTGCATAGCAACCAACTCTCTGCTTATGTTGCGATGACAAAAGTACAAGCCGTGTTACTTCCATCGCCCCTGAAAATTGAGTGCTATAATAATCTTTCGGGATAAGAGCGCATAAAGCGGGATGATAATAATTTGAGAAACAAGGCGGCCTGGCATAGTAATGATCCAGGGAATGCCCAGTGCTGTCTTTAGAATATAGGGAGTAAGAATAAGAGCAGTTATGATTTGGGTGAGTGCCACTGCACTTAGCAGGGAGCGGTAAGTAAAAGTGCTTCCCAATAGGCGCATCACTAGCGGTGGCAGTAAGCCATGCAGTCCGGCAATAACTGTAAATTGAGGTAGATAAGGACCCATTGGATTTAAGTTAAAGCCAATAATGTCTCCTAGAATGCCGACAATGGCACCATAATAAGGACCGAAAAGTAGTCCTGCAATAATCACCGGCAATGGTCCAAAGCCCAGGCGTAAAGTAACAACACCTTCAAAAGGAATAGTAATGCTGGCAATTCGCGTAAGCACAATAGATAAGCTAATCAGTAGAGCCAAATAAACCAGGCGTTTAGTAGGACTGTATAGCATAGCAGGATCTCCTTAGTAGTACGATAGAGAAAGTTCTATTTTTATTGTACATGGATACCGCTAAAAAGCAACGTTTGTTATTTCCTGCAAATTAGGATAAGAGGTGGATAATTTGGATGTTTTTGCTAAATTAGCGGAACAAAAAATCCAAGAAGCTATTGAAAACGGTGAATTGGATAACTTACCAGGTAAGGGAAAACTGTTGGATCTTACTGAATGTCGCCATATACCGCCAGATTTACGTATGGCCTATAAGGTTCTAAAAAACTCAGGTGTCATGCCGCCTGAAATGGAAATAAAAAAGGAAATCGTTCTACTTGAGCAGCTTATTGCACAATGTATAAATGAGAATGACAAAACTGACCTGAAGAGAAGGCTGCAGGAAAAGACTGTATTCTACGCTGTCTTAATGGAAAAGAGGCGTTCAAAGTGACGCATAGGTTTTGGTGCTCTTTCCCATACTACTCTTGAAAGGGGTGTAGGAATGCAACGAAATCGTGCAGCAGAAATAATTAGCTCATCCTTTAACTTTGAGGTTACCTGGCATGGCAAACCTGTCTGGATCGAAAGTGTTGATAAGGTACATAATAGAGCTGGAATAGTTGTCTTAGGCAGTCAGGATAAGTGGGAGGTACCCATTGATGATCTGGAGGAAACGGGGAATTTTGAGTCAATGTTAGATTAAGCCAAAGGGATACAAAAAAAGGGGCTGTGTCAAATTAGTTTTTAAAAAACTAATTTGACACAGCCCCTTTATATTGCTTAATTGACCAATGGGTTTGTTGATTGATTTGAACTTTGGTTTTGCTGCTCAACAACCTGTTTGCCTTGTTCTAATAGCTGACCTTCTTTGGGACTTAAGAGTGTGAGCAGTTCCTGCAACTGTCCGATATGCTTGCGTTCATCATCAGCAAGTTTGAGAAGAATCTGCTTTGCCCGCGAATCGGTAGTAGCTTGTGCGTGAGCCTCATAGCCGATGACGGCTTCGTATTCACCAATAATATCAGTACGCAGTGCTTGCAAAAGTTCTTCATTAGACAACTGTTTAGGGATATTGGCGACAAAGGGATTGCTTAAAATAGCCATTGGTTTTTCAGCTCCTTTTACTACTAGTATGGAACATTCCGTAATAAACCATTCTACTATCCAGTAAATACATAGTGTCATTATCACCCCTTACTGCATATAGTGAAGTACAAAAGCTCTAGGGGGTGAGATCGCCATGAATGATGAAGAGCGAGGCAAATATAATTATAATAATTGTATACAACCAATATCGCCGTCGATGGTTGTCTGTCAACTGGTCGGTGAAAATCAGACGCAAAAATCAATCGATCTCCATATCCGTGTTCCCCGGCGTAACCCGGCTATGGAGCAGATTATCGATGTTTATGTAAAAGATTTAAAACTTACCTATGTTACCGCTTTATGTGATAAAGTAGTTGCACGTGGTTGCTTTGAAGTGAAAGTGCTGTATACAGCTTGTAAACCTAAGAAGCCGGTACATGCAGTAGAAGTGCGTAATATTCGCTTTACTGCTGATGTCGATATTTGGGGAGCCTCGTCAGGTATGGATGCCGAGGCAGATGTGGTAGTGGAATTCGTAGATTATGATTGTGATGAATGCACACGGCCCCATTGGTATAAGCGCAATCCAGACTGGAGTTACGGAAAAGGCGACTGTGACTGGGAAGACGATTGCGATTGTGAAGAGGACTGTGACTGGGAAGATGATTGCGACTGCGAAGATGACTATGATGGATGCGAATGCGATCAGTGTAAGACTCATAAACATCATCATGGCTGTGAATGCGATCATTGCAAGTCCCATAAGCATCATCATGGCTGTGAATGCGATCATTGTAAGCCTCATCATAAAAAGAAAAAAGTATGTTGTGACTGTGGTCATGACTATGATCATTGTAGCTGTGATCACGGACACCATCATTGGAAGAAAGGCGCTCGCCATTGTGATGTAACCGTTGTGCTCCGCGTTACCGCTAAAGTATTTAGAAACCGTCCGCTCCTGGTACAACATGGAGGTATGCATCACGGCGGCATGCACCACGGAGGCATGCACCACGGCAGTTTGCCTGTAAAACCAAAAGGATAAATGCTAAAGTAAAAACCGGCAAAGCTTGATGCTTTGCCGGTTTTAATTTGAAGTTCTCAATAAAAAAAGCACCGTAGTTACCGATGCTCTTAGCGCTAAAGTTATTTTGCTGCTGCTCAATTAACAGTAGGCTGCGATATATTGCTCAGTGATTTCATCCAATTTCTGTTTCATTTCGGCAATCGTTTCTTCTGAAAAGCTATATTTATGAAGATCGTCACTGTGTAATAGCTCTGATAAATTGCGAATCCGTGTAATTAACTCAATCTTTTCCACTAAAAAAAGCACCTCTACAAATTATTTCCAATTTCAATAATAGCAAGTGGAAAAGCATTTTGTAAAGAGGGAAATAAAAAGTTTAAATAAGAAGTTTATTGTGAATATTTGTAAAATTATGCTCTTGCTTTACAGTTTCTATTATTTTAGTGTACTAATTTCCTTTCTTCTTAACTTAGTCTACTGTAGGAATACATATTAAGTAGGAGCATAACAGCAATAATAGTTGATATTCTAATGCAAATCTCATTAAACGCCCAATTTAGCACTTTGACTGACTATGAATCGCCTTATATACTTAACATGTATACAAAATTCATTGAACGGAATGTGCATTGCCGGTATACTATTGAGTGCCTCGGTTGTACATGGGTTCTGTGATACTTTTAGGAGGATGGATGATGAAAAAGTGGAAGTTGGCGCTAATAACGGCAACGATGGCAGTCACTGCCCTAGTTGCAGCTGGCTGTGGAAGTAAGGACGCCGCAACGACCAATGAAATCAGAGTAGGGGCTAATTTTGAACTTACTGGTGGTGTGGCTCAATATGGTCAATCGGCAGCAAATGGCATTAAGTTAGCCTTTAAGGAAGTTAATGCTGCCGGCGGAGTACTTGGCAAGCAATTAAAACTGATTGTGGCTGATAATAAATCAGAGCCTGCAGAAGCAGGTAATGCTACTACTAAATTAATTACTCAAGATAAAGTCATTGCTATTTTAGGTCCTGCTGCAAGCTCAAATGTATTGGCTTCTATACAAATCGCACAGGATAATAAAATACCACTTCTGACTCCAACCGGCACTAATACAAAAATTACTGTGGATAATGGCAAAGTAAAAGATTTTGCTTTCCGTTCCTGCTTTATTGATCCCTTCCAAGGTCAGGTAATGGCCAGTTTTGCGCAAAAAACCGTAAAAGCGAAAAATGCAGCTATTTACATCGACAGCTCATCAGACTACTCTAAGAGCTTATCCCAAAACTTTGAACAGGTTTTTGTGAAAAATGGTGGGGTAATTGTTGCAAAAGAGGCTTTTTTACAAAAAGATCAGGACTTTAAAGCTGCTCTTACCAAGATAAAGGCTACTAATCCTGATGTAATTTATATTCCTGCTTACTATGAAGAGGTAGGCAAGATTATTAAACAGGCAAGAGAACTTGGCATCACTGTTCCTTTGATTGGCAGTGATGGTTGGGATTCACCTAAGCTGGCAGAAATAGCAGGCGCTAGTGCCCTTGATAACACTTTCTTTACAAACCACTATTCAGCGCAGGATAAAGATCCGCAAGTACAAAAGTTTGTAGAGTCCTATAAAAAAGAATATGGACAAGAGCCCGATGCTTTTGCAGTTCTCGGCTATGACGGCGCATTAATGCTGATTGACGCGATAAAACGGGCTAACAGTACTGATTCGGTTAAAATAAAAGACGCTTTAGCTCAGACAAAAGACCTTAAAGTCCTTACCGGTACTCTATCATTAGATGCAAACCATGATCCTATTAAAAGTGCTGTCATAATTGAAATGAAGGATGGCAAACAAACCTTTAAAGAAAAAGTGAATCCTTAAAAGCGTGATAAAAAGGTCCGGGAGAAATCCCGGACCTTTTTGCATTTTTAATGCATTTTACAGAAGAAGATTATTTTACTGCAGGAAGAAGTTGTTTTTATTCGAATTCACTATGATAGATCTTTTCATCGATTGGAGTGCAAACTATGGCAGAACATGACAAGGTGATAATTGAGCAGTTTCGCAATGTCCTTGGTCAAATTAGTGATTTGTTTATCAGCGGCGTCGGTATTAGCATGACTGATCGAGAACAGTTTCTTTTCTATAAAGCCGGGAGCAGAATGGATCTAAAAATAGCGCCAGGCTTGGTAGTCAAACCCGGCGGAGCGATTTCCAGGGCGATCCAGGAGAAGCGGCTGGTGACTGCACGATTGGATAAAGCTATTTATGGTGAAGTGTTAATCGCTATCGCTGTTCCTATTTACAATGGTGAGCAGCAAGTGATTGGCTCGGTATGTGCCTATGAGACTATTGAGCAGGAAGAAGCTCTCAAGGAGCTCGCTGCCACATTAACTGCCAGTATTAGTGTTTTAGCCAGCACGGCAGAGGAAATATCCGCTCAATCGGAGCAACTGGCAGGTACCAGTGCAGAATTAGCAAGATATGCCGAAGGTTCTCAAAACAAGGCGAAAGAAACAAATGAAGTTTTGCATATGATTAAGGCAATATCCAGTCAGACCAATCTGCTTGGCCTAAATGCAGCAATAGAAGCTGCGCGGGTTGGTGAACAAGGCCGGGGGTTTGGTGTCGTGGCTGAAGAGATACGCAAATTAGCGTCAAGTAGCGCTGAATCAATTAAAAAAGGCGAATCAATTATACGGGGTATTCAAGAACAAAGCGCAGGAACAGCGCAGCAAGTACATAATATGAATTCTGTAATTTCTTATATTACAGAGGCTATTTCGCAATTAACTGAGGCAGTCCAACAGGCAAACTCCATGGGACAACGTCTTGATGAACTATCGAAAAGCCTAAAGAAAGGGTAATTGTGTCTACTATTGCAGAATGGAAGAAGCACTTAGCTATCATGTGGTTTGCCCAGGTTATGGGGATGAGTGCCATAACCGGTGTTGTATCTTTCTTACCGCTTTATATAACTCATTTGGGGGTAACCAGTTTAGAGGAAACGGAAATATGGGCTGGCGTTCTGATGGGTGTTGCAGCTTTATTTGCCGGGCTTTCCGGTCCGTATTGGGGCGCTATTGGTGATCGAAAAGGACGCAAGCCAATGGTTGAACGGGTTATGCTCATGTTTAGCCTGGTCATGATAGCTATGGCTTTTGTTACGAATGTGTATCAACTGCTTATTTTGCGGATTATACAAGGGATATTTGGCGGTTTCACTGCCGCGGCATTGGCGTTGGTAACTAGCGTAACACCTGAAGAGGAAATAGGATTTACCATGGGTATCTTCCAGACGGCGATGGTTGTAGGTGGTGCTTTTGGTCCGATGTTTGGTGGTATTGTAGCTGATCACGTAGGATACCGGCAGACTTTCGTTGTTTTTGGACTGCTTTGCCTGGTAGCACTGGTTGTTATTCATTATGCTGTAACCGAAAGATTTACACCTGGTACCCAAGCGGCAAAACCCTCTGTTAGCCGGGATATTAAATCTATAGTCATCATACCAGGTATTAAAAGCATGCTGCTGGTACTGTTCCTAATTCAATTTGCCATTCAGGTTATTGCGCCGGTCATGCCGCTGTATGTACAGACTATGGTTGGTGACAGCACTTATATTGCCAGTATTTCCGGCACAGTCATCGCTGTCGCAGGCTTAACCAGTTCCATTTCTTCGGCAAGTATGGGACTATTGGGAAGATTTTTTCGCCATCGTGCTATTTTAATTACCGCAGCGGCTTTGGGAGCAGTTTTTTTCTACTTGCAGGCGCTAGCTGCTGATGTTTTGACACTAGGCGCTTTGCGTGCTTTAAGCGGATTTTGCCTTGGAGCCATGATTCCCAGTGCCAATACCATCATAACCTATCTTATCCCACCGGAAAAAAGAGGCGTTGCTTATGGAGTTACCACTGGAGCAGCTCTAATGGGTAATGTAATTGGGCCGCTAAGTGGCGGTTTTATCGCATTGCATTTTGGCATAGGAGCAGTTTTTTGGTGTACCGCTTTTTTCTTTGCGATGACTGCAGGATGGGTAGGATTTCGCGTTAAAGAAGTGGCGTAAATCTTTTTATTGTCAATAATAGTTCTTTTTAGTATTATAGTGATGTTGGATTCGCTCTGGCAGGATGATATCTTTTGAGTCATACCGTAAACGAGAGCTTGTCCAAAAATAAGACAACAAAAATAACCTTGTTGCCGCTTAGATCCGCTACGGACTGAGACGGAAGGTGTGTTAGTTTTTGCTATTTACACCTCCTTGTCCACTTTTCGTGCGGGCAAGGAGGTGTTTTTATTGTCCCATTTAAGGAGGGGAAAGCGTGGTTACAGTTATTGAATCAATATCCGAAATGCGAGAATTTATTAAACAGGTTAAACTGCAAAACAAGAGGGTAGGTTTTGTCCCCACTATGGGCGCGTTGCACGAAGGTCATCTGACGCTGATGCGAGAGGCGCAAAGCGTTAGTGATATTGTGGTGGCAAGTATTTTTGTAAATCCTACTCAGTTTGGACCGAATGAAGACTATGATGCTTATCCGCGAACCTGGCAGGAGGATATTACAGCCTGCCAGCGGGCGGGAGTAGATGTTGTTTTTCGGCCGCGTGTTGTTGATATGTATCCCGAAGGCTGGGGAACTTGGATCAGTGTGGAGCAGGTTACGGAAAAACTTTGTGGTCAAACCCGGCCCGGTCATTTTCGCGGCGTGGCGACTGTAGTAACAAAGTTATTCAACATAGTTCAACCGGATAAAGCTTTCTTTGGACAAAAAGATGCGCAACAGGTTGTTGTACTTATGAAAATGGTTCGTGATTTAAATATGAATGTTGAAATTGTTATGGTTCCGATAGTGCGCGATGAAGACGGACTAGCCAAGAGTTCGCGCAATACCTATCTGACAGCTGATCAGCGGACTGCCGCCTTGGTACTTAGCTGCAGTCTGGCTTTTGCACAGCAGTTGGTGAGACAAGGCCAGAGAGATGTTGATTTTATTCGTAATGAGGTTCAAGGTAAGATTGGGGCAGAGCCTTTAGCCAATGTGGAGTATGTAGAAATATACTCCTTTCCAGAACTGCAAGAAGTCAGAACAGTAAGCGGCAAAGTATTGTTAGCTGTAGCTGTTAAGTTTGGTGCAACTCGCCTGATTGATAATATTATTTTGGAAGCGAAGGAGTAGACTATGCTGCTGACAATGATGAAATCCAAAATACACCGTGCTACCGTTACCCAGGCTGACCTTAACTACATGGGCAGTATTACTATTGATAAGTCGCTGCTTGAGGCTGCACGCCTTCTGTCAGGCGAGAAAGTGCAAATTGTCAACAATAATAATGGTGCCAGACTGGAGACGTATGTAATACCGGGAGAGGCTGATTCGGGGATTATTTGCTTAAATGGAGCTGCCGCCAGGCTTGTTCAGCCTGGTGATACCATCATCATCATCAGCTATGCTTTATGCAGTGCAGAAGAAGCTGAAGCGTTAGAACCGGTGGTAGTGCATGTTGACCAGGATAACCGTATTATAAAAAGCAGAGGACACGAATGTCATGGCGAAATTGGTTAGAATTGCTAGCTTCATAACTGGGGCTGTTTCGTTATGGGTGATGCTGGGGGCGGTAATTGCTTTTTTTCAACCTCAATTGATTAAGCCGCTTGGCAAGTATATACCGTATTTATTAGGAATCATTATGCTTGGTATGGGTCTTACTATGACAACAGCTGATTTTAAATTAGTGCTTTCCAGGCCTAAAGATGTATGTTATGGTGTTTTGCTGCGGTATCTTATTATGCCCGGTGTTGCCTGGGGCGTTACCAAAGTGCTTGCTCTCGACCCATCTCTGGCTGCAGGGGTATTATTGGTAGGCTGCTGCCCCAGTGGCACCGCATCGAATGTAATGACGTTCATTGCTAAAGGGGATACTGCTCTTTCCATAACTGTCTCCAGTATCAATACGCTGCTATCACCGCTATTGACACCGTTGCTGTTTCTTATGCTGGGAGGTGCTGTCATTCCGGTAGATACGACAGCTTTGCTGTGGGATATTGTCAAGATCGTGGTTGTGCCCATCCTTGCCGGAATGCTTATCCGCTTTTGGGCGAATCGATGGGTAAGTAAGCTGCAGCCGGTTATACCGGCTTTATCGGTGGTGGCAATTGTTATAACTGTTAGTGCAGTTGTGGCACTTAATGCTGCCAAGATAGCCGGGGTAGCAGCGATGGCACTGGTAGCCGTTGTTTTGCATAATCTCTCCGGACTGTTGCTGGGGTACTGGTCTTCTACTCTTTTGGGGATGAGTGAGTCCAAAGCCCGGGCAATTGCTTATGAAATTGGCATGGAAAACTCAGGGTTGGCAGTGGCGTTAGCACTTGTTCATCTGGATCCGATAGCTGCGATACCGGGAGCAATTTTTAGTGTTTGGCATAATTTTAGCGGCAGTTTACTTGCTTCTTACTGGGTGAGAAAGAGCAGTAAGAAAGTGCTGGTTACTTCTTAATCTTGCTTCGGGATCAAAAGAGCCTTGTTTACTGCATTCAGCAGTAAACAAGGCCTTTTTGCTATATACGTACTGAAAAAGAATATTCCTGTGGGATTGTATATCTTGCGAGGGGAAAGTTAGGTGTGTTCTGTACTTTTGTCTTGATACAAAAGTACCAAAAAATCAAGACCAGTACGGAAATCGCCTTGGAAGCAGGTCTCCCTTGCGGAAAGACTGAAAACTCGCTGCGCTCAAACAGTCAGTCTTTCTAATCGCAAGGAAGGCCTGCTTCCACCCTGCGGGACGGCGATTTCCGTAAGGGTCGAAAGAAACGAAAACAAGGAACGGAAGGAATGGAGAGCTTCGTCTTTCTCGTTTCCCTGTTCATCGTTCGTATCGGCCTTTTTTCCAGACTGGCCTAGAATTTTTGGTCCTTTTGTTTCGATGACAAAAGTACAACACGTGCTTTTCCATTGAGCCTACGGTCTTTATAATTAAAGGTTGAGCGAACGGATCAAGCAGATTAGCCCTCTTTGCAACCATCAACAAAATGAAATAGTTGCCGATCGCAATAAAGACAGGCATAATAAATGCAAAGGGTGTTACTACGTTGAGGATGTGTTAGCATGATCAAAGTATCTTTGGTTGCACCATATGAAGAGTGCAAACAGCTTGCCGAAGAGGTGTTTGCAGAGTGTGCGGAAATGAATGTTACCTTACAGGTAGTTTCGGCTATAGGAGTAAGGATTATTGAATCAATGCATTTTGATTGTGATGCAATTATTGCCCGGGGAGTGACTGCCTCTGCTCTGCAGGCGGCCTATAAACATATTCCGGTTATTAATCTGCCCGTAACGGGTTATGATGTCATTAATGCTGTGGTTTGTTGCCGGAAGCAATTTCATGCTCAGACCATTGCGGTTATGGGGTCCGATTCCATGATTTACGGAGTGCAAAATATTTCAGGTGCGTTAGGTGTGGATATTCAATGCTACCGGGTTATTGAGGAAGAAGATGCCGAGCAATGCGTCAGAACGGCTGCGCTGAGCGGTGTTGATGCCATTATTAGCGGTGCAATGACGGTGGCTATCGCCAAAAGGCACGGACTTAAGGCCATTCTAATTGAGTCAGGAAAAGAGGCTATTTTACAGGCCGTGGGCGAAGCTGTGCGAACGGCCCGAGTGGCTAAGCAGAACCAGGAAATTGCCGAACGGGTGAAAGCCATTATGGATCATGCCTATGAAGGTGTCTTGGCAATTGATGAAAAAGGTTACATTACGGTATTTAATAAGACGGCAGAAGCAATTACCAAAGTAAGTGCTCACAAAGCAATTGGTAAACATATCAGAAGCGTACTTCCCCAGACCGGCCTGTTGCGGGTGTTGGAAACAGGTGAGGCCGAATTAGGTGATTTACAAACAATTGCCGGTTCTTTAGTGGTGAAAAACAGAGTTCCCGTAAAGGTAAAAGATGCTGTAGTAGGTGCAGTAGCTACCTTTCAACATGCCTCCAAGCTGCAGGAGCTGGAGAGTCGCATTCGTGAAAAAATCCATTACACCGGCTTGAAAGCCAAATATTCTTTTAAGGATATAATCGGAACAAGTGCAGCGCTTGAAGATGCAATTGAGATGACAAGAAAATTCAGTAAAGTGGATTCCAATATTTTATTAATTGGGGAAACGGGAACCGGCAAAGAGTTGTTTGCTCAAAGCTGTCACAATAATAGCCAGCGCCGCAAAGGGCCGTTTATGGCTGTTAATTGCGCAGCACTGCCGGAAAACCTGTTGGAGAGTGAGCTGTTTGGATATGTGCCAGGGGCTTTTACCGGAGCGGCAAAAACGGGAAAGCCAGGTTTGTTTGAATTGGCTCACCAGGGTACGATTTTTTTGGATGAAGTATCGGAAATACCCTTAAAATTGCAGGGAAGGCTTTTGCGAGTATTACAAGAGCGGGAAATTATGCGATTAGGTGATGATCACATTATCCCGGTAGATGTTAGAGTGATATCAGCTACTAATAAGGACTTAAAACAACTAGCCATGGAGGGGGCTTTCCGGCGCGATCTTTTATATCGGCTGGATGTGCTGCATATTAATGTTCCGCCACTGCGTAAAAGGCAAGGAGATATTTTGCTGTTAATAGATCATTTTCTTTCTGTCTATAGTAACCGCTTTCATAAGAATATGGCCCACTTATCAATTGGAGCCGAGCGGCTGTTGACAAGTTATAGCTGGCCCGGTAATGTGCGGGAACTGGGTAATGTCTGTGAACGCTTAGTCGTTTTGGCGGAAGGCACAGTAATAGTCGAAGCGGATATCTTGCGGATTTTGTCATTCGAAGAAGCCGAAGCTGCTCTGGAGATACCTATCCCAACCAGTCCTGCTACTTTAAATAAGGGCGCTATTCAAGAGGCCTTAGTTAAAGCAGGTGGCAACAAAACAAAAGCAGCCCAGCTGTTAGGAGTCAGTCGAACGACGTTATGGCGCAAATTATCCGAAGTGTAGCTAGATAGCCAAGAGTGTTTCGTGAAACACTTCAGTGTAACTTATGAAACGTAACATTGAAACATACGAGAAGAGAACTTCACCTTTAAGGGCTGAATTTATGCCGCTAAAGATGAAGTTTTTATTTTGGCATGAAAGTTGCTTAGTTAGTGTATTGTGAAAATTCCATCAGGTGGGAGGGCAGCAGATAAAGAAATGCTTGTAGACCAGTTATCTTATTAAAAGGAGGAGGAAGCGTGTGTCGTTAGCGGTTATTTCCTTACTTGCTCTTATTGTTGTCATAATCGTAAGCTGTGTGTCTACGCGTAATATTGGCATTATGGCTTTGGGCGTTGCTCTGGTAATCGGTCATTATTTGGGTGGTATCAAAGTTGATGAGATTCTTAAGGGATATCCTACAAGCTTGTTTATTATGCTGGCAGGAACAACCTTTCTTTTTGCCATCGCCCAGAATAACGGTACTCTGGAAAAAGTAACCAAATATGTTATTAAAGGTATAAAAGGCAATGTTGCTCTTTTACCTATTCTCTTATTCTTTATTGCTTTGGTAATTGGCGCTGCCGGACCTGGCCCAACTGTAACTGCCGCTCTGTTGGCTCCAACGGTAATGCTCTTAGCTAAAGAAACAGAGGTCAATCCGTTATTGCTGGCAATTATGGCGGGTAATGGCGGACATGCCGGCGGTATGTCGCCAATTGCTATTGGTGGTATTATTACCACTGGACTGACTAACAAGTTAGGACTTGGCGATATTAGTATGTTGATCTGGTTTAACAACGTGTGGGTTCACTTTGCCACAGCCATTGTAGCGTATTTTGTTTTTGGCGGATATAAGCTGATCAAAAATCAGTCCAGTGGCGAAAGTGCCGTACTAGCGAATATTAAGGTAGATCCCTTCGCCAAAGACCAACTGCTGACATTAGGTGGACTTGCCATCTATATTGTCGGCGTTATCGGTTTTAATATGGATATTGGGTTGGGTGCCTTCTTAATTGGCGCCATTCTTATCCTGTTAAAAGCAGCCGATGAAGACAAAGCCATTAAGGCTATGCCTTGGGGTGCTATTCTCATGGTTACAGGTGTTACGGTCATGATTACGCTTATGACTAAAGTAGGCGGAATTGATCTGTTTGCGGCGCTTATTGCAAAATTAGCTTCTGCTTCGACTATTTCACTAGTAACCGGTTTTGTTGCCGGACTGATCTCTGCTTATGCAAGTACGACCGGCGTTATACTGGCGACTTTTGTTCCCATGGCACCCATATTGCTGGAGAAAGTCGGTGCCAGTTCCAGTGAGTTGGTGCCGCTGATTTCATCGATTGTATCATGTGGATTTGTGGTTGATATGAGCCCCTTATCTACAAGCGGCGCAATCTATTTAGCCAATGCTCACGCCAGTGAAAATAAGGCAGTCTTGTTTAAAAAGATGCTGATCTGGGGCTTGAGCATGTCCGTGGTAGGTGCAGTTATCGCCTGGGTTTCCTTTACACTGTTGCGGATTCCTTAAATTTAAAAATAAATACAAAATAAATCTGAGGAGGAATTATTATGGCAATTACGACAAGAGCAGCGCTACTCAAAGGACCTTATGATATTGAATTGGTGGAAAAAGAATTAGTATGCGGTGATGATGAAATCCTAGTCAAGAATCACCTTATCGGCATTTGCGGGTCTGACAAAGCCTTTTACCGGGGACAAATGCCGCCTAAAACAGCTGAATTCCGGCAGGAGCCAAAGTTTCCTTTTTGGCTGGGCCATGAAAGCGGCGGTACTGTTGTTGAAGTGGGCTCTAAAATCAGCGAATTCAAAGTTGGCGACAAGGTTATTGCCTTTGGCTGGTGTAATAACTATGCTGATTACTTTGTTGCCAAAGCCTTTCAATTGCAGCCGGCCCTGGAAGGTCTGGACATGGATTTGCTTAGCCTTGGAGAGCCTATCGCCTGTGCCATGTATTCAGGCTTGCATTCAGGTGTGCAGCTTGGTGATGTAGTTGTTGTTATGGGAGGCGGCTTTGCCGGACAGATCATTGCTCAGTGTGCCAAACAAAAGGGTGCAGATAAAGTCATAGTTGCGGATGTTCTGGATGGTAAATTGGAACTGGCCAAAAAGCTTGGCGCCGATGTTACGGTTAACCTGAAAAAAGCAGACCTCAAGGATGTCGTATTTAAACTGACCGGAGACAGGGGCGCTGATGTTGTCGTTGAGGCGGCCGGTGGTGAGAGTTCCTTTAACACGGCTTCAGAGATTATTAAGCATAATGGGAAGTTTGTATTTTATAGCTGGGTAACTCAGCCCATAACCTTAAATATCAGCCGCTGGCATGATGATGGTTTGGAATTTATCAATACCTGTCTGGTACATCATACCTGGCGGGAACGTTATGTGTGGACGCCGCCCTCCTTGCGCCCTGTTGCACAAGGGAATGTAAATATAAAACCGCTTATTACCAATGAATTTCCTTTAAGTGATATCAAAGCGGCTTTTGATTTGGCAGACAAGGATGATACGGCAATTAAGATTGTTCTGCGTCCGTAGGGAACTGAAGATAAACAAAAGGAACCTGGCCATTGGCCAGGTTCCTTTTGTTTATCTAAGATTTATTTGCTTGTTCACTGGTAAAATAGCATTTTCCTTTGTGTAAAAAATACAACAATAGTACTGCAAAAACTGCCATTATGCCTTCGGTAGGGAACAGGCCGAGAACTTGTTTCTGGAAAAGCCCGGCTGGAATATCAAATAGAGCATGCAGGCCAATAGCCCAGAAGAGGTAGCGAATGCGTTTCGTACGTACGCCATATAGAACAAGCAGAGACAAAGATATTTGCATAATGAGGGCAATTATTCTTTCCAAGCCGCTAACCAGAAAGAGCATTGGTGAGGTAGTCAGCAAAGTGGCTTTTATTCCGGCGATAATCTCAGGAGGGACGGTACCGGCCAGACTTTGCTCCAAGGTGCCGGCATTTAGGCTGAGGGCAAAGATGATATTTTGTATCGTGGTGGTTCCGCCCAGCAAGATTGCTTCTATACCGCCATGGCCTATGCCAAAAGCCAGGCCATCAGACCAAGAACGCCTGCTGGGAAGGAGAAACCGAAAAACCACATACCGGCCTCCTTCTTCAAACAAACCGGCCGCCAGGCTGCCATACAGAACATAGGCGGCGGTACCGGAAAGCAATTGCTGGGTGGTAATGTTAACCGAAAGGAGATAAGTATGGAGAATTCTTTCCAGGATCATGGCAAAAACGACGAAGGTTGCCATACCGGCAGCAGTCACTTTAAAAGATAACTGCTGCCTGCGGCGATAATAAAAGAATAGGAAAACTGGTAAAATCATGGAAAGCGCAGCGGCTGCTATCATTGCTGCGATGGAAACAGTGCTAACCATATCATCACTCCTGCTAGTTAAAATAAGTTTGTCAGCTTCCGGCTTATGGCCGGCATTCGTCAGGCAGCGGTGGGGCAAAGGGCGGTGCTTGCCGGCACTGTGTGCCTTGTTCAAAGGCATAGCCAATTTCCAGTAACAGCCCTTCATTCCAGGGAAGACTCAAAAATTCAATTCCTACAGGCACACCGATTGGAGCGGTGTGAGTGATAGCCGAGAAACCTGCCGGCACGACCAATGAGGGAAAACCGGTAACGGCGCCTAAAGTGCCGTTGCGTTCAAGCTGTTGTTCACCGACTGGTGCTACCAGTCGCTTCTGGTGGGGAAAAACAAGAGCATCCAATTGGCGGGCAGCCATTAGATCGGCAATCATTTCCCGCAAGCGGGCTTGTTGTGTAAGCCGTTCCTGATACACAGCGGTTTGACTGCTTAAGAATAGTGCTTCGCGGAGGTTGTCTTCAATACTGGGGTGATAGGAGCCGCGCTCCAGTATTTCCTCAAGAGAGTGTACCGGACATTGATTGAGAGGGTCAGCCAAATAAGCGCTGAGGTGGGAATTGAGATCCATTAAATGAACGCTTGCTGCCAAGGCAGTCTCAGCTTGCAGACCTACATCCAGCTCGACCACGGCAGCTCCTAAATCTTTTACTGCCTGAAGCGCAGCTTCACAAATCTGATTGACTTCCTGATGCACTTCAGTGCAGCCCCAAAAGCCGCGCAGAACGCCAATTCTTTTCTTCTGTAGACCACCGGTATGGAGAAACCGGGTATAGTCAGGCGGTATATGTCCGACGCTCCGTTTGGTAATGGGATCAGACGAGTCATAACCAGTCAGGCAGTTGAGCATTCGAGCCGTATCCTCCACCGTTCTGGCCATAGGGCCGGCAGTATCCTGATTGTAAGAATACGGAATAATGCCTGTGCGGCTGATGAGGCCGAGTGTGGGACGCAGTCCAACCACGCTATTGGCAGATGCAGGAGAACGGACTGAATTGACGGTATCGGTGCCAACACCTAATACGCCGAAGTTAGCTGCAAGTGCAGCGCCGGTACCGCCGCTTGAACCGCCGGGAGTGCGGCTTAGATCATAGGGATTCACCGTTTGGCCGAGTATGGAACTTACCGACTCACCCCAGATCGCAAACTCATGCAAATTAACCTTTGCGAGAATGAGTGCACCCGCAGCCCGCAGCTTATTCGTAATATAAGCATCGACAGGCGGATAGTAGTCCTTTAAGCTTATGGAACCGGCAGTTGTTGCCATAGCAGTTGTATTAATATTATCTTTCAGCAGCACCGGTATGCCATGCAATGGTCCGGTTAATCCCGAACGTTTCCGCTGCTTATCCAATTGCCGGGCTTCATCGAGTACGTGCGGATTTAAGGTGATAACCGCATTTAATTTTGGACCTTTTTGATCATAGGCAGCGATGCGCTTTTCATACAGGCCGACAAGCTGAACTGCAGTTAAGTCGCCTGCCTGAAAGGCATTATGAATACTGGTGATAGTAGCTTCTTCCAATGCAAAGGGTTGATTTGTCAGTGTTGCCATAGCAATCATCCTTTTTTACGAAAGTTTAGATAGGGTATTTACTTTATTATAACAGATTGGTAAAATTTTGGTATTATATGGTGCTAAGCCGTAGTAGCGGCAGTGAATAAATAGTTAGAAAAAATAAAAATATTTTTAATTTTTTGAAGGAATTTCCCTGCCAATGTAGTAAATCTACAATATTGTGAAAATAAGAACCGATGGTTCGCAGAATGGAACGAGGTAGGTATGGATAACGTCCGTGCTGTGGAAAGGGCACTAGAATTACTGGAATGCTTTTCAGATGATCGCAAAAATATAGGGCTTTCGGAATTATCCCGTATGCTGTTGTTACCGAAAGCAACGGTACTGCGACTAGCTCG
>Ga0366774_1021_pt1 | contig 28331 bp, 21 predicted proteins | sample BONcelHN113001D9_FD_207068 | JGI IMG/M metagenome (GOLD analysis project Ga0366774, IMG submission 207068) | Enriched cells from coal bed in the Powder River Basin, Montana, United States - BONCAT cells N11 rep2 HSBNCT.N11.300.1.D9 ...
TGCCGATATCATTTTCCGTACAAGTATTATATGCGATGGTGATATCCTTTGCACCGTCCGCATAAATTCCGGCCGCTCCGTAGTCATCCGACGAATAGCTCGGATTCGCCCCTCGGCTGTTCCGCTCCATTTTGTTATATCCGACAAAGCCGTTTCTTGCACGGTTATCTGCCTCTATGGGACAAACCGGTTCCTTGCCAAGCTTTTTATATCCGTTGAGGGCCAGACCGGTATTGTTGGTGTCGTGTACATAGTTATTGGTGAATTGGAAACCATCCACATTGCCGCTGAGTGCAATCGCCTCTCTTGCGCCGGACTCGATATCCCAAATCTCGTTTCCGTCAATCACAAGTCTGGTGATCGGTTCGGTACCGTCCCTTCCGTAGACCGTGATAGCCTGGGCGCCTGCATCAGGTGAGTCTCCGGTATACCGGATTTGATGTATTTTGCAATTTCTAATTTCGATTCCTTCTCCTTTGCCCCATACGCCGATTCCGGTTACAAAGAAGTCCTCCTCCTCGTTTGTGTTGTTCACCAGCTCCAGGCCGATCAGCTGAACAAAGCTCTGGTTGCTGATATGGATTAAATCCTCCTGCACGGAAGCAGCGGATCGGGAGCCATCTACGATTACTTGATCGCTGTTATAGTTTCTAAAAATAGTGGGTTCGTCTGCCGAATTGCCGGAAACCTTGATATCGATTCTCTCGTAATAGATTCCTGCTTTGATGTAGACTGTACTTCCCGGTGCAGCAGCTTCAGCAGCTCTCTGAATGGTTTTCCACGGCTTTTCCTCCGTTCCAGGGTTGGAATCGGAGCCTTCAGCGGATATAAAATAACTGTCAGATACTGCCGCCGTGACAGGGAGATCTGCATTGGCATTTAAAGATAATGTAACAATGATGAATAATGCCATGAAAAAATTAATAAAAAACATCTTCCTCATAAATTATCCTCCTGTTACTGACTTTTTACTTCGGATTACCTGTTTTTTGTCTAATGAATACCTGCTCTATGCATTATCATTATTAAAACATTTGCCAGTATTTATGTCAAGCAGTCAGGAAAGGATAAAACAGATGTCACCGCCTGAGCACCGACTCCATTTCAACCGCCGGCATTGGCTGATAAAAATAGTATCCCTGAATCTCATCGCAGGAGTTCTGTTGGAAGAACTCCATCTGCTGCTCATTTTCTACCCCCTCGACGGTGACCTTCATTCCCAGGATACTGCCCAGTGCCAGGATCGCTTTCACGATATCCCGTTGCTTTAAATTATAGGGTATTTCATCGATAAACTGTTTATCGATTTTTAGTCTATCCACCGACAGCAGCTGCAGCCGACTCAGGGAGGAGTAATCAGATCCAAAGTCATCTATGGCGATGGACAAACCGATCTCTTTCAGACTGTCCAGTATTTTTATGAACGCTTCAGGCCGGTAATAGGCGATGCTTTCCGTGATTTCCAACTCAAGATATTTGGGCTCTAATTCGGTCTCCGTAAGGGCCTCTTTGATCAGGTCGAGAAAATCATCCCTGTAAAATTGTGCCGGGGAGAGATTGACTGCAATGGTTATTTTCTCAAGTCCCATATCCTGCCAGACCTTACTTTGACAACATGCTTTGCGAAGAACCCATTGATCGATGGAGCTGATTAGTCCTATGGATTCCGCGATGGGAATAAATTCATCGGGCAATATTTGCCCTCTCTCTGGATGATTCCATCGGATCAAGGCCTCCATACCGCTGAGCGCCCCATCTGGTTTTACCTTCGGCTGGTAGTAAAGCTCGAATTCGTCCCGTTCCAACGCATGATACAAGCTGTTCGTTAACTCACTTTTTAATAAGAAATCCTTCTTTAAATAATCGGAGCAAACGGTATAAATATTCTTTCCTTGCGTTTTTGAAGTGTACATGGCCAAATCGGCACTTTTCACAAGTTCATCCGGATTGTCACCGTCAATGGGATAAACGGAGATCCCCATGCTCGCTGTTATGGAAAACTCTTGATCCCTTGCAAGAACTGGCTGGCGAAACAGACCTGTAATTCGTTTGGCCACCTCTATAATTTCTCCCATATGGGAAGCCTGTGGTATAAAGATTAAAAATTCGTCTCCGCCGAAACGTGCCAGCATTTCACCGTTTTTAAGGCATGCGGAGAGATTTTGCGCAACTTGTTTTAAAAAGGAATCCCCATAGTCATGACCCATAATATCATTGACCGTCTTAAACAAGTCCAGATCCAGATAGATGATTCCAACCATCTTATCGGATGCTGCGGCCAACGCAATGGCTTTTTCCAGATGCCTATAGAACAGCGCTCTGTTAGGTACATCCGTTAGATTGTCATAATAAGCCATATGATTCAGTTCCTTTTCTGCGGCAACCTTCAGCAGAATATGCGTTGTCAGGTTCCCAATCATTTTGATTATACTCGCAGTTCCGTATCCAAGGATCTTTTTGTCATCGACGGCATGAAAGCCAAGAAAACCGATGACCTGCTCCTTTTCCATTAATAACATTGTTACTACTGATCGAATCCCCTGATCCTCCAGCCACTTCCTTTCCGGCCTTTCTTCCTTTAACTCTCGCACTTCGGTGACAGAAATCATTCCCTGCCGCACCAGCCGCTCCTGATCCAGCCACATGGGCAAGTCCTCTTCATTTGCATCCGCGATCAGCTCCGTAATGGATTGAATCCCTGGATTGCGCCATTCAAAGAATAGATTCACTTCCTGATTGATGTGATCAAAGAAAATGATATAAACGTGATCGGCTAAAAAATATTCACCGCACCGCTTCAGTAATCCGTTAATTTTATCATCAATGTTGTTTTCGTCAGCGCTGACAAAATCAGAGGAAATTCCTGTAATCAGCTCCTGCTGGTTCATTTGCTCCTGATATTGAATCAGCCTCCTGCAGTACATTTGATTGATCAGGATCGCGATCCATAGGATCAGCAGAAATATAATTATTCTGGAAAAATGGTCAGCATGCTCAAATGCAAGCGTCTGTGACGGCTTGATGATCCAAATCAACAATAGGGTAATAAATGTTACAAAACCTATTAAATTCAACATTCTGCGTTGGTTAAATGCGACTGAAACCAGCACAAATATGACCGGTACTGTCAATGCATAAACTGCCGAGTAATCGATAAACCTCAGGATCATGACCGGAATCGTTACCGACATGAGAATGTCTGACAGGATGTCCCGCTGTGCCGGTCTGATTTTTATAACTTGAACCGCTTCCAAAGCAATTCCGAGAAGTAGCATCACAGCACTGAACAACAATGCGGGTTTCAAGGCTTCCCGATTACTGAAATATTGCGCGGCAAAGCTGAAAAATGCACCGAACAAATAAGCCATCATCAAACACCAATAGAGACTTGCACGGGCAGATTCACTCATGATCTGTCCGGCTTCCGCTGTCTGACTGTTTTGAGCCGGAGCCAGAAAACGGTATCGCTTGATGCAATACAGCATAACCGACATCGGAAGCAGGATAATAATTGGTGCGATCTGCAGCGTGGTGATCGGGAAAAGTGCATTGAGGACAATCTCTGTTAGGGTTCCGACCAAGATCGCAACGACAAAAGAGATGCCCATCATAGCGCTTTGTCTTCTCACCAGCCTATCCTTTGACGCTGCCCCCCAATGCAGTAAGATTCCAACTCCGATCACGGAGAAGCAGATATAATAAATATTGAACCAAATGTCCACCCCTGTGTTTTCCGAGACATTTACCCAGCCTGCATACGTTTTGAAAAGATGGTACTGTTTTTCCGCAATATCACGATAGAGGCAGAAGACAAAAAGATTAAAGGCTGCAGGCAAATATAGGAGCGCATACAGCCATTTTTTTTGCAGCAGCAGGTTTTTATCGGTTAATATTAAAACAAAATGCATCAGAATACTATAGTAAGTGCCCCAGCCGACGGCTGCCATACGCCGCCAGAAAAGGCAGGTTTCATAATCGGGCGCAGAATTGGCAATGGAAAAAGAGAACGCCCAGAAACACAGCGATATAAAGCTTAAGAAAAACACACGATGCAACGTTGAATTGACATTTAAGAAGAGCACATATAAACCAAAAAAGAAATATAATACGAAGGCAGCAAAAAATAATATGGAAAAAATAAGCGGAAGAGACATATTAGGCACCTCCAAAACTGTATGTATATACAATTATATTATCGGCCAACATGATATTTTATTAAGTTGCCGTAAGTGCTCAATTATAACAGTAATTTCAGTGCACAATTTTAATTGCATTTTCAACCAATTTTAAAAATATTTTAAAATTTCTTCCTTTATATTGAATGTCATGAATGAATAGTATAGTATTGCTATGGAAATGGGAGGGTTAGGCATATGTATGACAATATTTTGGATACGATAGGAAGAACACCATTGGTGAGAATAAACAGATTAAACCCAAAGCCACAGATTCCGCTGTATGCAAAAATAGAGGGTTTTAATCCTACCGGAAGCATCAAGGACCGTATCGCACTGAAAATGATCGAGCAGGCAGAGGAATGCGGCGCCCTGACTCCCGGTAAAACAATCATCGAACCGACTTCCGGAAATACCGGGATCGGTCTGGCCATGATCGGTTCGGTCAAAGGCTACTCCGTGGCGATCGTGATGAGTGAGGCGGTTTCTGTGGAACGTCGCAAGATGATCGAGGCCTTTGGAGCAAAGACAATTCTGACCGACGCTGCCCTGGGAACCGACGGCGCCATCAGGAAAGCCCACGAGCTGGTGCAGAAGTATCCTGACCAATACTTCATGCCGAATCAGTTTTCCAATGAATATAATAAATTAGCCCATTATCAGACCACCGCCAATGAAATCTGGGAGGACACGAACGGAAAAGTGACCCATTTTGTATCCGCATTGGGTACCTCCGGCACGATTATGGGGGTCGGCATGGGACTGAAGGATAAAAACCCAAAGATTCAGATCGTGGAGGCACATCCCGTGAAAGGGCATTATATTCAAGGTCTGAAAAATATGGAAGAAGCTATCGTTCCTGAGATTTATGATCCGTCAAAGATCGACCGAACCGTGATGATCGAATCGGAAGAAGCCTTTGCCATGGCACGGGCCATCGTATTGCAGGAAGGTATTTTTGTTGGCATGAGCAGCGGTGCGGCCATGATCGCAGCACTGGAATGTATTAAGGAAATCGACGAGGGCTTTGTCGTGGTCTGTTTCGCCGACCGGGGCGAAAAATATCTCAGCACCGCGCTGTTCGATCGAGCCGAATAACGCAATATAACCATTTAAATCACACGGCAGCTTCCCTTAATAGGGAAGCTGCCTTTCAAATGCTGATTGTTTTCTTGTTATTATTAATTTTTAGGGCTGCGATTCTTATCCATCGATTTTAATAAATCGGATAATACCTGACTGAAGGTTCTGAGGTGATCCTTCATTCTGCCCGGATAATTTTCTTCGATATAGCTAATCGTATCCTTTTCAGTATGCCATATTTCTCCGTCAAGCTCAGTCTGTGTATATCCGTCCAAATCTCCAAGTTCCCAATTGGTCGCCTCGAAATAACCGTATGGAATTCCCTGCTCGACAAAAGGTGCGTGGTCACTCCACAAACCCGTCGTGCCCGCGGGATAATCAGGATTGAGGCCAGGATTCGTTTCAAGTTCCAAATTCAGTCTTTTGGCAATCTTTAATGCCTGATCTCTCACAAATCCCTCTTTTCCTTCATCACCATACACATACATCTTGTCTCCTACTGCGAGACTGTCCAGGTTAATCATGGCAACCGTGTTTTTGATGTCCTTTTTGCTCATCTGAGAAACATAATACGCTGATCCCTTCAGGCCAACTTCTTCAGCACCAAAAGCGATAAACTTAATCGTATATGGTGTTTCAACTTTCTTTAAAACTTCAGCAGCTTCCAGTATGACAGCGATTCCTGAAGCATTATCATCAGCACCTTGGCCGACCGATACCGAGTCATAATGTCCTCCAACAATAACTACCTTTGAAGATTTTCCGGGTTTCACAGCAATCACATTTGCGGAGGAGCAATCCTGTCCATCGTCGCTCGTGAATGAAAACTCCTGAATGGTCGGCTTAAGGCCTGCTTTTTTAAATTGCTTATAGATATAATCTTTTGCCTCCCTTTCACCTTCTGTGCCGGCAACCCTTTGTCCGATGTCATCCGATAAAGCGACCACATGCTTATACGCAATCTCTCCTGACGGATGAGCGATACAATTAGCCGATATTTCCCCTTCGTTTGCAGCGAATGCAGTGGAGGTAAATAAAGGAGTAATCGCAAGCATGAATACAAGCAGCAAAGATATCAGCTTTCTTTTTCTAGTCATGAAAATCTCTCCTTCTGAAGTATATTTTCCGGACGAACCAGAATAAAGGAATTATAACATGGGAGAGATAAATTTTCTGTTGCTTTGTGCAGCTTGTCCGGATTAAAAAAGTACAAATTTCGATCTCAGTTCTACAAATCCGTTCCGATATTAATACCGTCAGTATGACAGAAAATGTCATACTGACGGATGAATTATTAGATTTTATAACGGAAATTGCTTTTTCTGCTTCGCCATAGTAACCCATTTAACCTCAGTAAGCTCTTGAATAGAATGCAGGCCTCCTTCTCTTCCTTGTCCGCTTTCCTTCATTCCTCCAAACGGACACGCTGCATCTGCATCCACACTGCTGCCATTGACGTGGACCATACCGGCATCAATATTCTCTGCAAGGAATAGAGCCTTTTCATAATCATTGGTAATAATTCCTGCTGACAGTCCATATGTAGTATCATTTGCAACTTCCAAAGCTTCGTTTACATCATTTACTGCTATTATGGAAGTGACAGGTCCAAATGTTTCTTCATAGTAGATTTTCATATCTGGAGTAACATTTGTTAACAGTGTTGGTTTGTAAAGTCTTCCTTCATAGGTACCACCTGTAAGAAGCTTCGCTCCTTTCGCTACAGCATCCTGCACATGTGCATGGATGGATTTGATCTGCTTATCACTAATAATCGGTCCAATAAAGTTTGTCGGAATATTAGGATCTCCCATTGGCAGCGAAGACGCTAGCTCAGCTAATTTCCTTGTGAACTCTTCAACAATGGGTTTTTCCACAATGATACGGTCTGCAGACATACAAATTTCTCCCTGGTGAAGATATGCACTGAATGCTGCAACTTTAACGGCATAATCAATATCTGCATCCGCAAGCACAACGATAGGATTCTTTCCTCCCAATTCAAGGTAATACTCTTTCAAATTCGCAGCAGCTCTTTGAGCAACGTGTCGTCCGGTTTGTGTTTCACCAGTAATTGCAACAAAGGAGCAACGTTTATCGTCAATTAATGCATCGCCCAAAACACTTCCCGGTCCGGTTATTACATTTAATACCCCTGCAGGAATACCTGCTTTTTCGAAAATTTCTGCTATTTTCAAACCAACAACCGGAGTTTCACTTGCTGGTTTAAGGACAATGGTATTTCCCGTTGCAAGACCATATGCTACTTTATACATGGATAAGATTAGAGGAAAATTCCATGGAGAGATACACACAATCGTTCCTCGTGGTTTTCGAAAACTCATGGATAGTGAAGATGGATCTGTATGGAATGTTTCGCCAAGAATATGTTTTCCATCCCCTGCTGCAGTATAGATCAGATCAACCGTCTGTGAGATCTCAAACATCGCCTTACCAAAGGTGCTTCCGCCTTCATCAATCAAAACCTGTGCTATGTCCATCATGTTTTCTTCCATGATCTGTGCTGCTTTATTCATTACCTTCGCTCGCTCTGCAGGAGGAGTTGCCGCCCATGCTTTGCGTGCTTCAAAAGCAGCTGCCATTACAATCTCCGCATCCTTAGCGTTTGCTTTTGGTACTTGTGCATACACTTCGCCATTATATGGGTTTAAATCATCAAACATTTCCCCCGATACAGAATCTACCCAAGTACCTCCAATAAACATCTTGTACTTTTTCATATAATATTCTCCTCTCCTTTATTATTTTCTCATCATAGCCCCTATGTATTGATTTATCTAAAAGATTCTAAAAATAGCTTTTCAACATCTTCCGGTGTCGCTGGCCTTGGATTTGTTGTGATTGGATTGTCACGCATTGCTCTTTCAACCAGCTCAGGAATCTTATCCTTACTTGCTCCAACCTCGTCAAGATATTTGGGAACCCCAAGCTCATCCGACAATTGTTCAACTAATTCAAGTGCCTTTTGTGCTGCTGCTTCAACTGACATACCATGGATATTTACGCCCATCGCTTGTGCGATATCGGCAAATTTTTCCGTTTGTACAGGGAGATTGAATTTCATGATTCGCGGTAATAACACCGCATTCGCCAGCCCGTGGGGAACACCGAAAAAGGCACTTAACTGATGTGCCATCGCATGGCAGGCACCTAATCCGTTCAAGCTAAATGCGGTTCCGGCCATCATGGATGCTACCAGCATTTCCTCTCTGGCTTTTAGGTTATCAGGCTCATTCACTGCGGTTTTTAAAGATCTGTAAATCATCTTTATCCCATGGAGCGCCAAAGCATCTGCTGGAGGATAACCAACAACGGAAGTATATGCTTCAATACAGTGTGTCAAAGCATCAATTCCCGTGAAAGCGGTAAGCTTTGCAGGCATTGAAACAGTTAATTCCGGGTCAATTATTGCAACATCAGGTATTACCAAAGGGCTGAGTACTCCAAATTTCGTCTGATTCTTTGTATCTGTAATAACACCAACATAAGTAACCTCTGTACCTGTACCTGCAGTTGTAGGAACAGCGATCAACGGCAACAGTTTTGGCATGATTTTCATGATTCCGCCAATAGCAATGTCATAATCATTAACAATACCACCATGGGTATAGACAACATTTGCTGCTTTCCCTGTATCGATTGGGCTTCCCCCTCCGATGCAAACAATCACTTCCGGCTTTTCATGATTCATAACAGCTACCGCATTATGCACCATTTCCTCAGTTGGATTAGGCCCGATCTCCCCAAACAGACTGACCGTTAATCCTAGACTTTCCAGATCCTTCATCGTATTCTTTATTAAGGGAAATTCTTTCATTACATTGTCAGTAATAATAATCACTCTGTTTTTTTTCATTTCTTTAATGATTCCACCAAGTTCCTTCAAAGCACCAGCTCCCGAAACAACTCTCCTCGGCCAGCAGACAAATGTATTAACAGCCATACAAAATTCCTCCTTTTATACTTCAATCTTCGAATCAGGCTTGGAAACTTTATTCATAATCACCATTGCAATCGGTACAAATATCGTCCCATAAGCAGTACCGATTAAAAAGAAAATTGTTCCGTATAGCCATTGATAATTAGTAGGGTCAGCAGGATTTTTAAGCGCAAACCAGATTCCGTATGTTCCAAGAGTCATTGCTACCGTATTGAACCATGTTTTCTCCAGAACAACTACGTGTAATAGGGCAAGTACATAGGTAACTACTACAGCGCAAATCCCGAAAGCAACCAGAGAGCTTACTCCATTACCCATTAGAATGCCTAATAATCCAAAGAAAAACATTCCATAGAAAGGTCCGCAAGCAGCGCTGCACAACATGTTTGGAAGTGTTTTAAAACTGCCCTGCTGTGCGACAACAAGTCCAAGTCCTGCAAATGCACACCATAATAAATTAAATAACGGAGACATATTTTCTGGATGAATAGGATCAAAATGAAAAATATAAGCCCAGACTACACAAAAGATAGCTATAAATACCGTTACAACGGTAGCTAGAATAAATAAAAACTTTTTATTCATGTGTTTTCTCCTTACTCTAATTACTCATTATCTAATTCCGGAATAGATAATTCACTTGACTTAAACTTGAATTGTACAATTTATAAATGTATAATACATTACAAAGTAAATCAAAGTCTTTGGAACAATGTACAAAATATTCAGATAATATTTGTATTAGCCTACAGTCATATCAAAGGAGTATGTTTAAATGTGTAAAAGCATAGTAATCTTCGCCGATACGCTGAGACTTTATGATCCTGAATTCACCTCCATCCAACAGGAAAAAATATGCATTCAATCTGTTAAAATGCTATTGAACAACCAGAAAGATTTTGAATCCGATGTATTATATATTGGATACGCATCCCAGCTTTCTGAGGCAATCTCAACCATTTCTCTGATCAATCTCGTTTGCATATTGGATATTCCTATTTCTGATAATCTTAAATCCAACGCAAATATAAATATGATCTTATTCAATAAGTCCTTTGACTTGGCATCTATATTTAATAAAATTTATGATCTCTTGACCGGGGATGACCTACGCTTAAATAACTACATGGTAAAACTCTTTGATTCGTTGTCTCAAGGAGAGGGGCTTCAAAATATTGTTGATATTGGATATGAAATGCTGGGCAATCCATTACATGTAATTGACCTAAGCTGGAAACATATTGCCTCTTCAAAGGATCCCGTAACTGATGATATCGTTTGGCAGGAATTTATAACGACAGGATATCAATCTGTTACCAGTGTATCCCATTATCTGAATAGCAACTTTACATACAAGCTGTTAAATAGTCCTGAACCTTACTTTTGGAAAGATAACTACGCAAAATACAGTAGACTGATGAGTAGAATAACAATTGGAAATAAGCCAATTGCTGTTGTGGGCGTATTAGATCAAAAAAGGCAATTCAGAGAAAGTGATCGAAAATTATTGACGATTATTTGTGATGCTCTGTCTGCAGAGATGCAGAAAAATAAGTTTATACATTTTACAAAAGGATTTTTATATGAAGAATTCATCAAAGATCTGCTTGATAAAAAAATAGTAGATAGTAATTTCATCGAGAAAAGAAAGGAATATTTACATTTAAATTTGAAACTAAATATTTATGTTCTTACTGTTGATATTTCCCAGTTTGACAGTGAACATAATTCACTGTCTTTTATCCAAGGTGTGTTGGAAAGAATTATCGTTGATGGTAAATCTATCATTTATAATGATAATATCGTGATGGTGGCAAGTTTCAATCATGAAAAGGATTTTATCGAATGTTACCAGAAAAAAATAGATGAATATTTACATTCAGTCAAAATTAGAATTGGAATCAGCCGTGCATTCAACAGTCTTGAAAATCTGAGCGAGTATTATCTCCAGTCACTGGAAGCATTAAATTTAAGCCAACATATGAATCGTGATCAAATATTTATATCATATGACGATTATGCAATCTATCACATGATTGAACTATGCGCGAAAAATGATGATATTAAAAAGTTTTGCATTCCATCCCTGCTTAAACTGATTGAATACGATCTCAAATATAATACGTCTTTTACCAAAAGCCTCTATACCTATGTGTTATGTTCAGAAAGCATTACTGAATCTGCCCATGTTTTAAAAATCCATCGTAACACCATGATTTATCGCATTGAAAAAATTATTGAAATAATGGGATCAGATCTTTCTAATTATGAAACCTTACTTCATATTCAATTATCTTTTAAATTATTGGAATATGATAAATCATTTTTAGAAGTGTTTTCTGACAAGTAAACATAAATCTCTCCTGTTATTACAATGCAATAAATAGAAATCTGTATAATAAATTTCCTGTCATAGATGGTTACCTCATAAAATTGAACAACTCTTTGCCATCTGCCGATAATCCGGCAAATACGATGGAATGGGTAGCGTCTTCTTTTCCGTACACATGAAACCTGTCAATCTCACAGTTGTCGAATTCATATATCATTATCTTTTCCTGCTTCGGATCGATGACCCAGTATTCCTTCACGCCGGACAGCCGGTACGTATTGAGCTTGTCGATCATGTCCTTGCTTCTCGTACCTTCCGACAATATTTCAACAACCAATGTGGGAGTGCCCATATATTTCCCTTTTGCGTTGACATTTCCCTCCACATCACAGGCGACCAGGATAGGTTACTTGCAATATTTTGTGCGATATTCCAATGATTATCGTACGAAATAGGCGCATGCTCAAAGAAACACATCCTTCAAAGCTACCTTCAAGCCGCTGAAATATGATGATTCCGCATATTCCTGGGCGCCCTTCTGAAAGACCATGCTATCGGTTATTTCATTTTTATCCAGGATATAAATGTGCACCAGTTTGTTTTTTGGATCGGCCAGCCAGTATTCCCTGACGCCGCAATGTCTATAAAGATCCAGCTTTTTCAGCATATCCTTGCTTCTGGTGGATTCGGAAAGGATCTCGACCACCAGGGTCGGAACTCCTTTGTATCTGCCTTCTTTATCTATCTTGTCATTATCGCAGATCACAAGGATATCAGGCTGGACTACACAGATATTATCCTCCGATTTCATCAGTGTCACGTCAAAAGGTGAAGTGAGGGGGGTGCATTTTTTATCCTTAAACCAGTTATAAAACGTGCCATGGATCTCGCCGACCGCGTGCTGATGCCCATAAAACGGAGCCGCAAGATTGTAAACAACTCCGTCAATCAGCTCAAACCGCTGCTCGGAGGCTTCCGTCAGTTCCAGAAATTCCTTATAGGTAACCCAGCCCTCACGGGTTTGATATTCTGCCGCACCTTCCTCTACAAGGCTTTTCTCCGCATCATTGCACGGCAATATCCGAGCAACATCTTTTCCTTTTTTGGTCACGATGATTTCCTCGTTGACCTCCACATACTTTAAGTATTTTCCAAAATTATTCTGAACCTTTGTTGATGGAACTCTCATAGCAAACCCTCCGTTTTAGCTGAATATAAATTTACTATGATTCATTTTAGCTAATTTGTCAATAATTTTATTGCATTTAGCTAAAACAAATTTCTTATTAAGCCGGCGCCGGCGATGAATGTGCCGAGAGAGGCACCGAGATTCGCCATAAAGACAACGAGAATAATCCGCAGCAGCCTGTTTCTGAAAAAGCCTTTGAAGCTCAGGATATCCTCTGAAACATTCTGTAAATCTTTCACCGTCGGTTTTCTGATGGTGGCTTCCACCAGACCGGTAAACCAGCCGCAGGCCAGTAAAGGATTCAGTGTGGTAAATGGCGCCATCACAAAGGATGTAAGGATGCTGAGGGGATGGCCCAAGGACAGCGCGGTGAAGATGGCCGCCAGGGCGCCTGTCCATAATACCCAAGCCGACAACTGCTCCAGCCCGGTCTGAATATTGTTGAAAAATGCATAGGCGAGCAGTCCGAATATCACCGCCGGAATGATCCAGCCCGATATTTTTGATATCGTCTTGACCGGCGGAACATAGGAAATCCGTTTCAAATCCTGTTCCTTATAGAGTTCTTCTTTTACACCCGGTACATGGGCCCCTCCAAGAACGGCAACGACCTTTTGACCTGGAGCGTCTTTTATCTTAGCTGCCAGATACTGATCCCGCTCGCTGATGAGGATCTCTCCGATTTTGGGAAACTGCTCCCGCATACTTGCCATGACCGATTGCAGCATATCCTCCTGTAATAAATCCTGTAAATCCTGATTCGTAATTTCCGTATCATCATCAAAGGAGAAGATGAGGCCTGTCAGGAGTTTTGTTTTTTCCCACATACCTAATTTTCGCCAGATGCGCAGAAAGGTCGTCTGAATCTTTCGATCTGCCAGCACCAGGGTCGCCCCGGCGGCCTTGGCACTTTCAATGCCCTGTAGCATCTCTCCGCCCACAGGCGTGTCCAGCTTCTTAGCCATCTTCTTCTGATAGGAACTCAGTGCCAGATTGGCAAGGAGGAACCCAACTCTTTTTTGTTTGATCACCTTAACGATGTCCATGTTTTCCCATGCCTTGGGATTCTGGATGTTTTTGTACCGGTCCTCGTCCAGCTCGACACAGACGCTGTCCGGCTTTTCTGCTTCGATCACTTGTTTGACAAGCTCCGCGCTTTCTCTGGAAACGTGGGCTGTCGCAATCAGGATGATCTCCTTATCCTTAACCATTAGTCTTGTAACATTGGTCATGTTGTTTGCATTATTGGTCATCTCGTTTATAATATCGCTCATCTTTCTCTCCATTTACCCCTTTATTGTTGCAATTGCAACGATAGTACTAATTAGATTCTACTATACAGAGGAAGGAAAAGCAAGCGCTCCTTTGGATCATTATTCCTTTGGATGATCGACCGAAGCGCTGTAAATTCTATTGGTATAAATCCTCAATCACCTCTGCATATTTTAAAACGATAGATGATCGTTTCATTTTCAGATTTGCGGTAAGTTCGCCTCCTTCGATGGAGAGCGTATCCGCTAAAAGAGCCCACCTTTTCACTCGCTCGGGATGAGAAAGCTGCTCATTGACCTTTCTTATCCCGTCTTCAATCGCAGCAACGGCAACCTGGTCGTCAGTTGGGCAGCCAAACAAAATAGCCGTGCAGTATGGCTTATTATCACCGTACAGCATTACATGATTGATCCCTACGGCATCTCTGAGCATCAATTCTATTTTTACCGGATTGATATTCTTGCCGTAGGAGTTGATGATTAGTTCCTTTTTTCGTCCGCTGATCACCAGATAATCATCACCGGTCAGAGAGCCATAATCTCCTGTGTGGAGCCAGCCGTCAACGACTGGCGAATCGTCTCCATCCTGCTTAATCTGCTTTGCTTCCCCCCTAAAATATCCCTTCATCACTTGAGGTCCTTTGACCAGCACCTCACCGTCATCGGTGATCCGGATCTGCGTATCCGGAAGTGGTTCCCCCACTGTATCGATACGGTTTGCCATATGCCGGTTGAGCGTGATCAAAGGCGCTTCCGTCAAGCCATAGGCATTATGCACCTCGATTCCGATCGACCTGAAATCTTCCAAAAGTCCGATGCTTACGGGTGCGGAGCCCACGATCAATTGGGCACAACGGTCAATGCCGGCTTTTTTACTGATAGCCAACCGGAGGAACCTGCTCGATAACCGTTTTCCGAAACCATCCCGGCTTCTTATGTATAATCTACCGATCAAGCTTTGCGCCGCATTTTCCCATACCTTTTCATAAAATCGCGGCACAGAAAAGAAGACGGTGGGGCGGATATTGGGCAAAGCCTTCTGGAGCTCATGGAAATTCTCCAGATAATAAATATCAATTAGTGCCGGCGTATAGTTGATCGCATAGGAAGCGAGAATCCCCTCCACCACGTGATTCATCGGCAGGAAGGAAAGGTAAACTACGTTTCGGGTCCTGGCCTTCCATGGAGGCAATGACGCGAGGGACTCTGCCATGCTACGCAGGCTGGCGTGATCAAAGGCAGCTCCCTTCGGCCGTCCTGTGGTTCCCGAGGTATAGCGAAGAGTGGCGATCTCCTCAAAGCCTGTCGGTGCTCGCACGGAAGCTTTATTCTCAGTTTGGGAATCGTTCCCGACAGCCTCGCGGCTTTCTTCCTGCATCAAAAATGTTTGCCAATCCATGAAGCGTTCCGGCAGCCCGCATAGCGGTGCTTCCCTGCAGAAAGAAACCACCGGTATCTCCAAATCTGCAACGGCCAGCTTCTCCAATAACTCAGGTACGCCCACGAAAAGCATGCGGGCGCCGCAATCTTCTATGATCTCCTTAAGTTCGCCGATGGGGCTGCTGTAGTATAAAGGGACGCTGATTCCCCCGGTCAATCCGATGGCAACGTCAATCGCAAAATAGCGAGAGCTGTTGAAGCCGACGATGGCAATCCGGTCTCCTGGCTGAACCTGCATTTGATGAAATGAGGAAGTAATTCGATCGATTTCATGGCGCACATCGGCTGCGCTTCGCGAAACAGTCTTTCCGGAAACCACATCGTGGAAGTGGACCGGACGACTTTTACCAGAAAGTCTAAAATAGGCCTGTTCGTGAACGGTTCGTTCCGATCGGTGCATAAAGCCGTGATCGACTGCGTATGTAAGGAGCTGCGGGAAAAAATCATGCCAATCTGACTGATTTGCTCCAAGCAGCCGATCGAGATTGTCTCTTTGATAGATCCGGTCTTCTTTTAAATAGGAAGACAGGGAGAGCAGAGAACGAACAGCGCTTTTCTCCTGAAAAAAATGGCCCAGCCATTGGAAACGACTGACGGATACTGGCAGAAAAATCGGTGCCGGAAGTCGCACGTGAAGCCGTTCGGCTGCCCATTCCCGGGTGAATAGAATCATCTCTCTTACCGTAGGAAGCTTTTCTTCCGGCAGGGTCAGATGAAAGTTCAGTCCTTCCGCTTTCGGATCGAAGGTCAATTTGGTAATCGCCTCCGACACACAATCGCTGGGTACCATGTTGATTTTCAAGGATGGATCCACAGGGAAAAACTTCAATTTCCCGGTCAGATACAACCGAAGTGGAAAATACATGGTGTTAAAGGTTTTCACGGCCCCGGTTTTGGAATCTCCGACCACCATTCCGGGGCGAAATATGGTGACAGGAAACTCTTTGCGCGCTTCGCGGACCAAGGACTCTCCTTCATACTTACTTAACTCATAGGAATTGGAGAATCCATACCGGTCAGTCAATTCTTCTTCGGTGACGATCCCCTTTCGCCTTCCTGCAACATATGCCGTGGAGACGTAGGAAAACCGGTCCAGACCATGGTACCGATGAATGTCACGGGCGAGTTCCAACAGATTACGCACACTATTCACATTGCTTATGCGAAGCTCCTCCAGCGGTTCATTTAGCCGGATGTCCGCGGCGAGATGGATGATGGTACGAACCTTTGCCGCCAAATCTCGATAGGCCGCGTCATCGAGCCCCAATTGAGGAAGGCTGAGATCACCGACGAAAACCTCAATCCGGCGATCAATTTCCTCGACCAATTCCGGCCAGTCCCACCAGATGCGCTTCAGGCGTTTCTTCGCATCATACAGATCCCTTCCCCGAACAATTACATAAATTGGGTGATCCTTCTGCTCCAGGATCAGCCGCGTCACTAGAGTTCCCAAAAAACCAGAGGCACCAGTAATCATGACAGCCTTTTTTATTGAGTCACCTCTATCGCTCATAGGATTACCTCCCTGTCCAGATGCTCCCGGTACAGCAATTGCTTCAATAGCACCGGGTTCTGTTTTGCCCACATATGCTGATTTTGACTGTTTCTGCAGAGTGTCTCCCTCTGCGAATCGGGGTCGTTCATCAGTTTCTCTGCACGCTCCTCCAGGACTTCAAAGAGCTGCAGTGAGGTATATTCCAAGAAATAATCGTCAAAGAGTTCCAGCTCCCGGTAAAGATCCCGCAGCCGCTGGTCGTGACCGATGGCAATCTGTGGAATTGCCGCGTCCAGTGAAAGCACCCCAGCATGGTAGCGGGAGGTAACTAGCAAATCGAGACTTCGCAGGACGGAAGTCATCTGGGAGGTATTGAATTCCCTGGATGAAAATATCCGGACCTTTTCCGGACGGCGCATTGCTGATAGAATCATGACCGCAAGCGGTTCGTCTAGCTGCTCCATGCAGATCAATGCGACAGGAAGTCCATATGTATCGATCATTTGATCCGCAAAACGGGCATAATTCTTTGCCAATGTTTTACGATCAGAGCGGCGCTGATGGGAATCCGAGTAGTAATAAGGCCATCTGTAGCAGTTTTTAGCCCTGCCGAAAGGACGAAAGACCACCGGCCAGAGATAAAAATCCACCGCTGCAATGCCGATTACACCCGCTGATGTTTCAGGCCAGCTTTTTTTCAGGAAGTCACAATCGGCAGGGTCCGGACGAAAGCCAAAAGCCGAATCGGCTGTGGCCTCAATGGGTGCGTTGACCTTCCAGGACTTGAGCCGATCGGCAGCAGCCCGGGTCCTTGTAATGATCAAGTCTGTTTTGGATGCAATGCGCCGCACCAATTTCTGGTTGAACGGGGACAGATACCCGGAGTCAACCGCGTATGCGACAACGATCTTTCCTTTTTTGTTGGCGCACCCGGTAACCCATAGCCATGCCCAAAGCAGGCAGGAGCTCCAGGTATCCATGTAGCAGCTCCCTTCGGTAAGCAGGATCAGATCATGCTCCTTTACCAATCTGTATAAAGCGAAAAAATATACCGTGGGGTATTCTACGATTTTCAGATTTGCTTCCTCCTTGACATATCTGCGGAGATTCTCCCCACAGATTGTCGGAATCGTGATTTGGACCTCCGGCCCTACCATCTCCCGAACCTCTTCAATGATGGCCAGCAAACGGGCTTCTGAGCCCGTATTGTTGGCCCCGTTGTACCCCATCAAAAGCACTTTCCGTATATTAGCGGCGACCGTAAATTGTTCTTCTTCCATCTCGGCGACCCCCGCTTGTTCTTCTTGTTCAATTATTTCATTTTCCGTGTTCATATAAAACGCTCCGTTATTATTTTACTGGTTTTCTTTGCCATAGCCATGATCGTCAGGATGGGAGGCTTCCCCAACGAGCCGGGGAAAAGCGATGCATCGGCCACATAAAGATTCTTTGGAAGTCTGGGGTCATGGAAGGTATCCGCTTGCTCCCTTGTAAGGGGCAGCATACCTCCGGGATGGCCGGCATTGATTGTACCGAGAAAGATCTCTTCCTCTCTGATCCCATATCTGCCAAGAATTTCTCTACAGACCCGCACTCCATCCTGTAGTCTTTCTTTATCAAGGTCAGTCAGTGTCTTATGTATCTTTTTTCCGTCGACACTGCCGGCACAGTTATCAGCCAGCTTGATCATCAATGTCAGGATATCCGAAGCCGGATATCGCCATTTTTTATTGAAAAAAAAGCTTAAGTAATCAAAATACGGAGAAAGGATATAATGTTCCTTCTGTACGGCAAAGGGCATGGAAATCTCCTTGTTTTGAAGACTCCCCTTACAATGGGCAGCAACGCAGAGCACAGGATCTACAAACAGTCTGTTCTCACATTCGATACCGGAATTCTGCAGAATAACAGGAGTTGAAAAGCCGCCTGCCGCCAATACGACGATATCCGCCGGATAGAATGTAGCGCTCAGGCCTTTCCGCGCTCGGACACCCTTTACCAGTCCATCCTCAATCACGACACTCAAAACCCTGCAGTCTGTCACCAGCTTTGCACCATTTTCTTGCGCTTCCTTTAAAAACTGACGGCTATCCCATTTCACACCGTATCGGCAGCCCAGAACGCATCTTCCGCAACCGGTACAGTGCTCATATGCGCCAAACTTTGGTATCGGCTGCGGATTGAGTTCCATTTCCTCGCATATTTTAAACAGTCGGCTTGAAGCCTCCTGCCATCGATTCCTATGATCATATGTAATGGGGATTTCCCGATATAGCTCGCCAAATTCTTCCTCCAGATCGATGCCAAGCTCCTTTATCCCCTGATCGACCCGAAGTGCATTTCCTGCCGACAGCGTCGTCGTTCCGCCCAGACAGGATCCACTGACCATAACCATCTGGTCCTCGGTTTTCTGCACTCTCATCTGCGGAAACAGCAACTGTATTTCTCTTTCATCAAAGAGCAGCCCGGTTTTCTTTAATTTTTCAAAGGGAGCCAAGCCAAAGGGGAACGGCTTGAATTCTCCGCCGGCTTCCAAAACAGTAACTTGAAATTTCCCCTGCAGCTTCTTCGCGGCGGCTGCTCCGCCTGCCCCGCTTCCGACTATAATTATATTTTTCATTTCAAACCCCTTTTGTAGATCCTTTACAATATAACGATTGCTCCCCTGAAATATCTCCATTTTGAAGGACAGTTCCTTTGCAGCAGCTGCTTCCGTCCGTGATCCTCTGTGTGAAATAAAGTCTGCCGCCGTTAGAAAGCCCTGCCGCCAGTCCTTCATCCATGGAGGAAATGAGAGTGCATACTTCAGCGGAGTAATACTTGCTGAAGCTGCATTGCCTAATCACGAACGCATTCTGCCCGTCATACTCAAAATCAATCCCGATGAACTGATAGAAAGTCCTCAATACTTCAACTGATTCATTCCAGGTCTTTACATGAAGGCTCTTTCTCAGATTCTTACCGAAAACGAAAGAATTGTGATACAAGCGAGATTTGACTTCCTCAATCGAGCATCCATGTTGCAGACAGTGCTCAGCCTGCTCCTTTGAAAAAAAAGCGTACTTCCACAAGCATTCACGGAAAGTAAGTCCTCTAAGCTCCGGCATTTCCGTTTCAAAAGCATCCGCTGTCAAACGGAATAATTCTTTCAGCTTTTTCTTTTTTATAAATTCGGGCATGCAGCTCTGCATTATTTTAATCAACATCATTATACTCCTGTTTTCTTTTTCCGTTCAGTCGCGTTCATGTCTTCAACACATTGTCGATCATTTGATCCAATAACTCACTTCGGAATTGTTCATTAAAGAGATCCTTTTTTAAATGTCCTTTGTATTCATCGGCATTTAGAAACAATACTTGCATCGGCACAATAATCTGCAACGAAATTAGTTTCAGCTCGGTTTCTGTTTTGGTCTCCTCGAAGATTTCCGAGAGCAGCGGTACGATCGTCGTGCTTGTATTGATGCTTCCGTGCTTGATTTCATTCGCTACGGCAATTTCTGATAAGTAGTAGTTTTCGAATGCAAAATTCGCAAATGATTTGATCATATTTTTCAATCTGGTGATAGGATTTGCGTCTTGCATATCTTTATCAAATATTTTTTTTGCTATATTCTCCATGCAAAATTCTACTGCTCTGTACACCAGATTTTCTTTTGATTGAAAATAATAGTTGATTAATGCACTATTCACTTCAGCAAGTTCTGCAATTTGCCTAGTCGTTATTTTATTTACATCTTTTCGTTCCATTAATAACTGAACCATCGTATCCATAATACGTTTTTTTGAATCTATATTTTCGTGTTTCATGATTCACCCCAAATTCATCAAGTTTTAATTATGTTTTAATCATGTTTAAATTATACAGCAGACTTTTAACATTTTCAATAATAATTTTTGAAAATGTTAAAAAAAAATACCGATTGCATCGTCGGCACTTGAAATGACACAAAATGGCATTCTCATAATTAATCATAACATTCTTTTCAGTATTGGCACACTTCTGATCACAAAATGAGATATCGCAAAACACGTCGGTAAGCAGACAATACATGCAATCAGGAATTTTAAGATTGGTGCTATATGGATATCTCTCATGCTATAGCAGATCGCAATAATAATCGGCGCATGGAAAAGATAAACAGTAAAGGCATTATCCGCTAGCGCTTTTGTAGTTTTATGAAATTGATTGAATCTTTCTTTGAACAGAGCCAGCAGACCAACCGACATGGAAACCGCAACAAAGGACTCCCATGCAGCATAAGCGAAGCTGGTCCAGTTGAGTCCCCCGGTAAAAGGATCCAGCCCTTTCGTCATTCCATCTCCAAGGAAGATGATAGCGAGCCATGCAATAATGCCAAGCGTCAGAGCAGCTTTCAGCCAGCCGAGTCCCCATTTGTAATTGATCTGATCAAGCCAATGATTCCTGTATGCTTTGAGTCCTACCACGAAGAGAATTATGTACTGGGCAAAGAAACAAAGCTGCAGATTCAATATACTAGTTCCGATGGGCTGAACCAGTCGTATGAGAAACGCTGCTGCCGTTATCACTAAAATCAATATCATAACATGTGAGGTTGTGAGCTTCCCAGTTCTTTCCACTGCAGCTGGTTCGGGAAGTAAGCGGCGGACAAACGCATAGATGACTGAAAAGATCAATAGAACCAGGGCAAACCACAACGGTCCTGTTGATCCGACAAATTCCAGACTTGTAATGTAATGGAGGTACGTTTGCAGTAGATTCCCAGATTCCATCCCGTAATAGCCGGACAGAATCAAAGTATTCAGCGGATGAATCACCAGCATATAAATTAAAGTTGGTATCCCCAGCCGAAACAGCCTGCCTTTTATGAATTCCAAAAATCCCTTCCGATCATACGTACCGGGCACGAAAAATCCCGCCAACAGGAACATAAACCCCATCGTATATCCCTGGGTGAACGATTGGAACAAGGCAAAAGCAACAATCGAAAGCGCGTCCAGTTCAACTGGTTCGTAATAATACCAGCTGCCGATAGCGCTATAAGTAACCGCTAGGTGAAGCATGACGACAAAAGCAATCACCAGCAGTCTCAGATAGTCTATATATAGAAATCTTTCCTTTACAAGTGTGTTCATTTCAAAATCCTCTTGATCTTATTTATATCATATTTGATCTACCTTCGTCCAGCAGTCTCTCAACAATCCGCCTCATACTACTGATCAGTTCAAACTTGAAACACCGGATTTTTCAAGTTTCATCTTTCATCGCCTCCGTATGTCAGCGCATTCTCGACGGCTTTCAATATCGTTTTGCTGCTGTTGGTGGCTCCCGAAACCACATCCACATCGAGAGACTGCTCATTCAGAATATCATCCACAATAACTTCGGCCGACACTCCCTTATCGTTTTTATGCTCCAATAATTTTATGTTTGTAATTTTGCCGTCCTTAACCGTAACGCTGACAGTAGCGGAAATTACTCTGGCATCATAGCTTCCTTTATAGGTACCGTCCTCTACCGCGCTCACATCGATCGTTCCGATTTCAACCTTTGACATTGTCTCCTTGTAGTACATTAAATCCAAAGTATATTTGCCTCCGACGACCAATCCGACCAGCAGCACGACAGCGGCAATGCCTATGATTATCCTTTTATTCTTTTTCATCATTCATCTCCTCTTCTAAATACTAGCTATAATTTCAATTGCATCTCCAAAATATTCCATCCATTTGTGCTTATTATATACGGCAATTATTAACGATAGAATATAAGAAGATTAGAATTAAATTAAAAAAATGATCCGCCCTAGTTTTTATGCTCTTCTATTTCGGTAAGCAGCTCTTCGATGAAAAACCCCATCGACATTTCTGTCGATGAGGTTTTTCACTGATTGCTTTCTACATTCTCAATGAGGAGGACAATGTATTTAATCACCTTTCTTTAGTTTGGCATAATTATTAAATTTACCTATGATATCTTCCATTTCCGCATCAGGCAGAATGAAGGGTTCGCCCACGCACTTTGCTCTATAGTACATTTCAGCACAAAATTCAATTTCTTCCGCGACATTAAAGGCATTGGGCAAATCCGCCGCAACAGCCAGCAGTCCATGATTCCCAAGCAATACCGCATTTCTGTCCTTCATGGCCTCTAACGCATTCTCTGCAAGCTTCTGGGTCCCGAAGGTCGCATACTCGGCACATCTTACATCCTTGCCTGCTAGGGCAATCATGTAATGGCTGGCGGGGATGGACCAATGCAGACAGGACAGTACCCCGGAAAACATAGAATGACAGTGAACGACAGAATTGCAGTCATCTCGATTTACATAAAAGATCCTGTGCAGGTTGTATTCCGTGGAGGGCTTTCTATGGCCTTCTATCACATTGCCCTCCAAATCTAGTACCACCACGTCTTCCGTTTTTGCTTTATAATAATCCAAACTGCTTGGACTGAGTGCCATTATTTTTTCTTTTCTGTTGCATATGCTAATATTGCCCCCTGTCCCTTTTGTCAGTCCATGCTCGGTTAGTTTAATGCAGTATTCAACAATGGCTTCTCTTTCATCTTTCATTAACATAATAAACATTCTCCTTTATTTTTTTCAGCTTTTTCATGACGGTATTTTCACCTCTTCCAAAGTAATCATGTAATTTTTTGTATTCCTCATAAAGGCTTTCGTAAACTGAGACACTTTCTTTGTTTGGTGAATAGGATGCATCTTTCACTTTCCCCATCGTTTTCGCTGCAGTATAGATGTCATCATATCCACCCTTCTCTTTTCCTGCCGCCACGGCTGCATAGATCGCTGCTCCCAAGGCCGGCGCCTGGGGCGAGGCCGCAATTTTGATATCCATATTGGTCACATCCGAGTAGATCTGCATCATGAGCTGATTTTTCTCGGCGATTCCACCGGCAGCATACAGCTCATTGACCGGAACACCATATTCTTGAAAGGTTTCGACGATCATCTTTGTACCGAAAGCGGTTGCCTCAATCAATGCTCTATAGATTTCTTCCGGTTTGGTCAGTAAGGTCATTCCGATGATCAGACCTGTTAAATCAACATCCACCAATACGGAGCGGTTTCCGTTCCACCAGTCAAGTGCTAAGAGCCCGGATTCACCGGGGCTCAATTTCTCAGCCTTCTCACTCAATAATGTGAATATATTGATGCCTCGCTCATTTGCTTCTTTTTCATACGCTTCCGGTACGCAATGATCCTTGAACCATTGAAAATGATCGCCTACACAGGATTGCCCCGCTTCGTAACCATAATATCCGGGAATGATTCCATCCTCTACAACACCGCACATACCGGGCACAATGGCCTCCTTGTCTCCCAGCATCATATGGCAGGTGGAGGTACCCATAATCATGAGCATTTTTCCGGGCTCTGTTATGCCTACCGCCGGCACGGCTGCGTGGGCATCCCCTATCCCTACGGCTACGATGGTTCCCTCTTTTAATCCGGTTAACCGGGATGCCTCTTTTGTCACCTGACCTGCTATGCTGCCGATGGGATATACAACAGGGTTAAATTTCTCTTCAATCACATTTTCCAACTCCGGATGCAGCTCTTTAAAAAAAGCTTTCGAAGGGAAGCCTTCTCTTTTATGCCATATGGCTTTATAGCCTGCCGTACAGCTGTTTTTACTTTCCACTCCTGTCAATTGCATGGTTGCCCAATCCGCAAGCTCCATAAATTTTGTCGTGTCGTGATACAGCGCCGGATCTTCCTCCAGTATCTGCCATATTTTGGGGAACATCCATTCCGAAGAAATCTTGCCGCCATATCTTTTAAGAAAGGCTTCTCCTCTCTTTTCAGCGATCTGGTTTAATTTGTTCGCTTCCTCCTGTGCCGCATGATGCTTCCATAGCTTTACGTAGCTATGAGGGTTTGTCTTATATTTTTCCTGAAAGCAAAGGGGGATTCCCCTTGCATCAACTGGGAGCATGGAGCATTCTGTGAAATCACTGCAGACTCCAATAATATCTTCATTATTTATGCCCGTCTTTTTCAGTAGTTCAGTGATTGTGTATTCCAGTGCATCGATGTAATCCTGCGGGTGCTGAAGAGCAAAGTCGGGCATTAACTTGGTGCTGTGATCCGGCAAGTAGGTATCCATAACACCATGGGGGTATTCATAAAGAGCGGTTGCGATTTCCTCACCGGTATTGACATCCACCAATAAAGCTCTTGCCGATAGGGTTCCGTAATCGATCCCTAGCGTATATTTTGTACCCATATCTATCTCTCCTTTGCTTGATAATTCTTATTGATAAGGTTTTTCACTTCTCTGCCGTCAATAAAAGATCTCAAATCCTCCGCCATGATTTCAGCAGACAATTGTGCTGCATTTCTGGAAGAACCTGCGATATGATTGGTCAAGGTTACATTTTCCAACTTTAAGATCGGATCATCCGGTTCGATCGGTTCCACCCCGAATGTGTCAAGGGCTGCTCTTGCAATGACGCCTTCCTCCAAAGCTCTGTATAAATCTTCATAATTCACAAGGGGACCTCTGGCCGTATTGACAAATATGGCTGATTTCTTCATTTTTCGGAACATTGCCATGTTGATCATACCTGTGGTCTGCGGCGTTACCCTCATATGCAGGGAGACAATATCCGATTCTGCCAGCAACGTATCCAAATCCACCAGCTCTGCATTTGCGCTATTCACTTTATTTATGTAAGGATCATACACTAGGACACGGCAGCCGAAGCCGCTTAAGTATTGACACACCTTCGCACCGATATTACCGTAGCCCATCAGTCCGATTACTTTACTGGAAAGTTCAAATTCACTTTTTTCATAGATGTAATAATCGTCTACCCATTTTCCCTGTCTTGTCGTTTCATGGCTTCTGGCGATGTTTCTGGTTTCTGCGATAAATAGTCCTACGGTAAATTCGGCAGCTGCAGTGGAATTTCTTCCAGGCGTGTTGAAAACAGGTATATTTAATCTGCTTGCAGCCTCTATATTGACATTGATGGCCCCGCCCCTTGTAACAGATATGGACTTCAATCCTTTTCCGTGTTCCATCACTCTTTCCGTCACGGGAGATGTATGCACCACCAAATGATCCACATCAGCAATTCGTTCGATGATGTCTTCCTCACTGCCTACGTACTCCGTTACCTCTCCGTCTCCATAAATCAGCGGTGTAATGGGGAAATCCACTGCAAAATTTTCAATTACAAGCTGGTCGATATGGCCTAATTTCTTTCTTAAAGCTACCTCCACAACCTCTTTGTTGATAAATAAATCTGTTATGGTCAATATCTTCATGTTATTACTCCTTGTTCCCATTCTGTCCATAATATGCGTTTTTGCCGTGCTTTCTGAGATAATGCTTATCCATCAGCACCTTCTGTATTCCTGTGATATCCTGATTGATCGAAATCGTCAGCTGAGCCATTCTTGCCAACTCTTCCAAAACAACGCTGTTATGTACCGCATTATCCGCATCTTTTCCCCATGTGAAAGGTCCGTGGTTGGCAACCAGAATACCAGGTACAGCGTTATAATCTCTATCTCTCATCGTTCTCACGATTACTATTCCTGTGTTGCGTTCATAGTCTCCATTGATTTCTTCCGGTGTCAGTTCCGGCGTACAGGGGATCTCATTATAAAAATAATCGCTGTGGGTCGTGCCGTAACATGGAATGCCTCTTTTGGCCTGGGCCCATGCAGTCGCATAGGTTGAATGCGTATGTACCACGCCTCCGATCGTTGCGAATTCTCTGTAAAGTTCTAAATGGGAAGGAGTATCGGAAGAAGGATTGTAATTGCCTTCCACAATATTACCCTCCAGATCTACAATGACCATCATGCTTGGCGTCAACTTTTCATAAGGAACACCGCTGGGCTTAATCACCACTAAATTTGCTTCTCTGAGTATTCCGCTGACATTTCCCCATGTATAGAGGACTAATTTTTTTGCAGCCAATTCGAGATTTGCTTCGCATACTTCTTCTTGAAGTCGCTTCACTTCTGTTTCATCAAATACTTTTGTCACAATCAATCATCCTCTCTTTCATCCAGCGTTTCCATCTTCTCCGCCACGCGTTCAGCCACTTCTTCCAAGCAGCCCAAATATTCGGCAGCATCTAAAATCGTATATTTGTTTCTCACTTCTTTTGCATATAAAATTGCTTCTTTCAGCTCCGCTTTCGATAACCCCATTTCTGCAGGAGATGACGGTGCTCCCATGCTTTTCAGTACCTGAACGATCATGTTTGCATCAGGAATTTTGGACAGCAATTCATCTCTAATTTGCGCCATACTGTTTTTCACCTTCCCAGCATGAGCGATCCATTCCTCATGATCAAAAATTTTGTTTTCATTTTCTTTAAAAATCTGAGCTGCACTGTTTTGAAAAACTCCCTTAATTTTTGCCTCATACTGATCTCTTTTTAAAGATTTTTCATAGACAGTCTCAACGTTCAAGTGTTCAAAATCCATCGTTAAGATTTCTTTATAAACTTCAATCATGACCAAGGTCATAACAGCCACTTCGATCCCGTGAAGATGGGTATGCTTATTATTTATCATGGCTTTCATCCCGATAAAGTGAGCAAGATGATGCTCGGCTCCAGCAGCAGGTCTTGACTTCCCGACCCAGTGCATGGCAAGTCCTGATATCATCAGACCTTCTGCCAAAGTTTTGATCGCCGCTTCATCTCTTTCTGATATTTTCAATGCATTCGCCGCAGTTCTTTCTACGATTTCGTCGACCACGTCCACCGTATTCTGGCAGTAGCTTTCTCCGTTGATGATGTTGGATATTCTCCAGTCAAAGGCTGCGGTTTTTTTACAGATCAAATCGCCGAAGCCGGCTGCAACTAGTTTGGCGGGCGCATTTTTCAAAATGGCTACGTCTGCATAGATGGCCATGGGATGGGTCGCCGTGATGGTTTTCTTGATTCCATCCAGCACAAGCAATGATACCTCCGCGGAATAACCGTCCATCGACGCTGCGGTAGGAATGGAGATATACGGCATATGACATCTTGAGCCTACTAGCCTCGCCAAATCGTTGATTGCGCCTGAGCCGACAGCAATCATAAAATCAATGGTCTCATTCAGATCCATCATGACCTTCACGATGGCCGCTTCGTTAGGGACAACCTGAGGGGTCTCGAATAAGCATAAAGCATAGTCAATATTTCCCTTTTCCAACGCGGCCTTAATGTTGTCACCGATCAGCTCATGAAGCATGCTGTCGATGATGATCAGTCCCTTATCAAAGCTGCTGTTTAAATCCTCTTTCACCCGGCCAAGCTTTTCCATCGCACCCTTATATATGGCGATATCCTTGATCGGCTGGCTATGTATCATACCGCAAGAGCATTCAAAACTGTGCGCTTGCCAAATGTTTTCCGGAATTATCATA
>Ga0366774_1022_pt1 | contig 28276 bp, 23 predicted proteins | sample BONcelHN113001D9_FD_207068 | JGI IMG/M metagenome (GOLD analysis project Ga0366774, IMG submission 207068) | Enriched cells from coal bed in the Powder River Basin, Montana, United States - BONCAT cells N11 rep2 HSBNCT.N11.300.1.D9 ...
TGAAAAGGTGGGGTATTTCCATCATTTCCCGTATAGACCAGATATTACCGGAGACAATAAAAACCAGAGACGGCAGGAGAGTGCCAGAATAAGTTTCCAAACGGATTGACAAGGACATCTTCTAACAGCGTCGAATTGATATAGTTATCTTTGTGTAGGAGGCGGAACATGCGCTACAAGGCTTTGCTACTCTTACTTGCAATCATTGTGACCATCGGCGCTGCTTTCTGGACTAGCCAAAGTGAAACGGTACTTGGCAGGGCGCAGAATACGCTTACTAATGAAATTAATAAGACATTGAACGGACAAGTGACTTTTAACCGTCTCGAGATTACCTCTTTTCATTCTGCTGTTCTCTATAATGTCGTCATTTACGATAAAGAAGGCAGCGTTATCGCTTCTGTTGATAAACTAACTGCCGGGTTTGATTTATGGTCAGCTTTGCAGGGGGAAGTGGCTTTGTCAGCCCTTAAGGAAGTTGAATTGACACATCCGCAACTGCTCCTGGTCAGGAATGATGACGGTCTTTGGAATGTAGAACAATTGCTCAAAGACCAAGTTGAACAGCAGGAGCTGGCTTTTTCCGGTATTGTGAAATTTACCGGCGGCCAAATGAACATAGTGAGTGACGGTTTAGAATATGAGGCGACTGATCTTGAGGGGACACTGAATTTTATACATAAGCCGGGCTTTGCCTTTGCAGTTAACGGTATTTATCAGGGAGAACCGCTGTCGGCCGAGGGCACAGTTAAAAATAAAGACAGCATCTTTGCCCGTCTTAAAGCCAGCAAGCTGGCTGTAGTTGACTTACAGCCCATGATGCCGGCGGGCAGTGCCATTGCACTTCATAGCGGGCAACTCGAAGCTGTGACAATAACACTACGGAAAGAACAGGGAAATTTAAGTTATGCCGGCGAGGCACAAGTCCGCCAGCTTGCAGCAGACGTTGATGGAATGGCTGTGCAAAATGGCAATGGCAGTCTAACATTTACACACCAGAATCTCTATTTTTATCAAACTACGGCCACTGTTAAGGACCAACCGTTCCAGGTACACGGCCACATTACGCTCAATACCTCGGAACCTGTTCTCGACCTGACTGTGCAGTCTGCCGGCATCGAAGCATCTGCTTTTGATGCATCACTGCCTGTCAGCGGCAAAATTGCTCTGCAAGCCAGAGTCACCGGTTTGGCAGCTAACCCTTCGGTGCAAGGTGAATTAACGCTGGCAGAAGGCAGTATTGCCGGTATAGCAGTGCAGGATGGCAAAGCCAGCGTACAGCTGGCAGACGGTGTGCTTACCCTGCAGCAGGCAACTGGTAGTACCTTAGGCGGTACGGTAAATCTGTCAGGGCAGATGGAACTGGCCACTCGCCAATATCAGGGCAGGGTACGGGGGACTGCTGTTGATGGGGCGCTGATACCGGGCATTTCCGGGCAGGCAGCCGGGCAAGTTAATTTTGATGTGGCGATAGCCGGTCAGGATTTCTCCCAACCGGTTATTAACGGAACGGCTAATATCAAACAGGGGCGATGGAACGACCTGGCTATTGATGACGCAGCTGCCAGCTTTAGCTGGTCCCGTGAAAAAACCAGTATTGATTATCTGAACGTTTCTGCCGGGGGTGGTAAAATCACTGCTCACGGTCAAGTGATAGGAGAACAACTGCAGGTAGCTGTAAGTGGTCAGTCCATTCCGCTCAGTCTTGTGGCGGCCCAAACAGCAACCGACCTGGCCGGAATAGTGGATTTTGATGGTACTGCCGGTGGCACTCTGACAAATCCTGTCTTTGCTGCTGCTTTTAGTGCCAGAGACGGCCAAGTACTGCAGCAACCCTTTACCGGAGCAACCGGACAGTTGTTGCTTACCAAAGAACAACTAACCCTGGAGCAAGTTACTGCCGTAAACGGAAATGCTGTTCATACTGTTAATGGTTCAATTGGTTTAAGTGGCGATAAGAACCTTAATCTGGTCATTGCTACCAAAGGTGCCCGGGCAGAAACGCTGATTGGGCTGATTATGCCCGGTGAGCAATTGACAGGTAATGTGGACAATGAAGTGGTGCTGACCGGACCGCTTACCGCCTGGAATGCTCAGGGACGGTTTAAGCTTTATGACGGCAGCTTTCGCGGACAGCTTATTTCCAGTATTGAAGGCCGTTATCAACGCCAGCAGGGGGTTACCATGCTGGAAGATGTTGTGGTCCAGTCTCTTAATACAGAAGTTCGTTTAGCAGGCACAATATCGGCAGATCAGCAGCTTGATTTTAATCTTGCAGCAAAAGATATTGAATTAGCTAAATTTAGCCGGACAGCCGGTTACCCTATGTCCGGCAAAGCCAGCTTTGTAGGCCATCTTGGCGGAACGGTGTCCGCTCCGGCTTTTGAAGGGCAGCTTACAGCAGAAAAACTAGTGCTCAACGGGCAGACAATGACAAATATAAACGGTACTGTCTATTCAGACGGCAACCGCATTCATATTTCCCATTTCGGTTTTAATCAAAGCAGCGGCAAATTCGCTTTCACCGGCGGTATGGAATTAGCGACTGACACCATCTATGGAACCGTGTCGGTAGAAGACGGTCAGCTAGGTTGCCTGCTGATGCTTCTCAATTCACCGGTGAAAGAAATTGACGGCAAATTAAACGGCCATATTGAAATCGGCGGTACACTGGACAAACCGGACATTACCGTTCAAGGCAACCTGCTGGCAGGCAAGGTGAAGAATTATCCACTGGATAATATTGATATAGATATAGCGCTCCAAAATGAAGTCATTACCGTCAATACCTTTTTGGCAAAACAAGGCAATGGGATACTGGTTGTCCGCGGTACAGCCGACCTTAACGGACCAATTAAACTGGAAGTAGGCGGCAGGGACATTGATGCCGGATTGCTGACAGCCTGGCTGGACTCTACTGTCAGTACAAGCGGCAAATTAACTTTTAGTGCCGAAGTAAGTGGGCAGACGCAGGATCCCCAAACAGCCATCTCCTTGCAGATTAATGACGGAAAAGTGGCAAATGCCAGCTTTGACGAACTGTATGGGCTGTTCACAGTGAATAAGGGCACCATTCACGTTAACCAGGTGATGCTGTTAAAAGGTCCCTATAAGGCCAGCGCCTATGGGCTAATTCCTATTGCGGCCCTTAATAAAGAAGGCCGGGCTAAAGCTTCGGCAGTTGATCAGATGAACCTGACAGTTACCCTGGATAAAGCCAATTTGAGTATTCTGCCGCTGCTAACTAACGAAGTGTCCTGGGCAACAGGTGACACAAAAGGGCAGCTCAACATAGGCGGTACCTTGTTTGAGCCGACTGTTACCGGGCAGTTTCTTGTGCAGGACGGTACCATCAAACTGAAGTCACTCGGTCAGCCCATCCAAAAAGTGGCGGTTGATATTCAGTTTGAAGGTGATACAATGAATATTAAAGCCTTTAACGGCTCAATGGGGGCAGGTTCCTATCAACTTTCCGGGCAGGTGGGCTGGCAGGGGTTAACTCTGTCGAACTACAATGTGGCCCTTACGCTTGATCATTTGGGCGTAGAGCACAAGTATTTTAAGGGTCCTTTGCAAGGGAATCTGCAGTTAACTACTACCAAACGGGGCCGGCCGTTAGTGTCGGGCAGTCTGCTGTTTGAAAATGCAACAATTGATATTCCCCTTATTCCCGAAATGAGTGCAACCGACCTGAATGTGGCATTGGATCTCGAAATTGTTGCCGGAAAACGGGTTCGGCTGTATAATAGTTACTTGTATGATATTATGGCTGAGGGCAAGGTGAAATTTGGCGGCACTACTCAGCATCCCTCAACCTCAGGCCGCTTCAATGCCGTCCGGGGAACGGTCAGCTATCTGCGCACCTCCTTTAAAATCAAGGATGCAGCAGCCGAATTTACCCAGGTTGACTCATTTATGCCGGTTATCCGCTTGAATGCTTCCACTCGTTTGGAGCAAACCACCATTGATCTGGCGATTACCGGCCCGGCCCAGGAAATGGAAATGAAACTTACCTCCGAGCCGGAAATGAGTCAGCAGGAAATATTATCACTGTTAACGCTCAGGAGTCACTATTTTGATAATAAAGGCAGCGGTGCCGGCGACAGCGGTTTGGGGCGCGATGAAATCGTTGGATTGCTTGATGCAGGACTGCAGATGCGGTTTATTGCCGAGATGGAAGGTGCCTTCCGCAAAGCCTTTGGTGTAGATGAATTCCGCATTGTCCGGGGCACTTTGTCAAGCGATGAAACTGACAAGGACAATACAATTGACCGGGAAGTGTATAACCTGGAAGTGGGTAAATATGTTACTGACCGGCTAATGCTCAGCTATACCATGGGTGTTGATCATGATGAAAGAAGTATGGGTTTCCGCTATGATTTGAGCCATCGATTTAGTGTGACCGGTTCGAGAGACAACAAAGACCGCAACATGTTTGGCTTAGAAGCGCGATTTACCTTCTAGAGAGGTGATAGGTAATGCTGTTTGAACATTATGTGGCTGAATTAAAAAAGGTGGAACTGTTAACCCCCCAAGAGGAACAGGCACTCTGGCAGGGGTATAAAGAAGCCGGTGATTTGAATTGCCGGAGCCAGTTGATCGAGCATTACCAGCCTCTGGTTTTCAAGGCTGTCATGCGTTGGCACGGCAATCAGGCCGTGATGATGGATCTGGTCCAGGAAGGGACGGTTGGCCTTATTGAAGCGACTGAAACCTACCAGCCTGACCGGGGGGTAGCCTTTAGCCTCTTTGCCTTTCACCGTATCCGGGGGCGCATCTTAAACTACCTCGAACGGGAAGGAAAACTTAACTGGGTTTATATGGATAGTCCGGTTGATGAAGAGCAGGCCACTCTTAGTGAGACCTTGGTGGATACAGCCGCTGCTGTGCCCGAACAGGCTGAGCGTAACTATCTGGTAGAACAACTGCGTTCTGCCCTGGGGCGTCTGCCCGAACGGGAACAGGTTGTCCTGAGCGCTGTTTATCTGGATGATCAGCAGCCAAAAGAACTGGCAGATCAGCTAAATCTCAGCTTATCTCATATTTACCGTCTCCAAAAACAGGGTATACGCCGTGTGAGGGGGATGCTCTCGCGAGTAATGCAAGAGTTTAAATAAGAAAAGAAGTCGAATCCTGGAGAATTCAGGAGCTACTTTGTTATATTCCTTAAATTCGCCTCATTTTCACTAAACAGGCGTGACCATAATCTGGCCTCTTCCCAGGATTATAGAATTGTGGTTATAATAGGGGTGGTGAAATTGGCTGATTCCAAAAACCATATCTCTCGGCACCTGCAGTCAGCCAAGGCTTGGCTAGACCGGGCCGAGGACTCTTTTGATAAGGATTCGGATGTACGGGGTGAACTCAATCTGCTGCTGGCTCAGGCGGAACTACAGCGGGTGCGGGAAGTAAACCGTTCCGGACGCTGGCGCTGGAAATATCCGGTGCTCAGGCAAAGTCTGGCGGTTGCACTGGCCTGCCTTGTTGCTGTAGGCGGCTTTTATTGGTGGGATAGGCAGCACGTTCAAGTGGTACCTATTCCTTTAGCTGCCAGTGAGCGAGTAACAACTGTAGACAACAAGCCGGCGTCACCGGTTAATCCGCAAACGCTGCAGCAGACTAGTGCTGCTTCCCTTATTACTGTTACTGCTTCTCCGGTCAAGCAGCCGGTGCAAGAAGCAGCAACAAAGGAGCAAAGTAAAGCCCCATTGAATGAAACCAAAAGCAGGCCCGTACCAACTCAAACCAGCCAGACCCAAGAAGTCCGGCTGGCACCGGATGAACTGCAACAGCTTATCAGAGCAGCAGGAAAGTCCTTGCGTGGCCAGTAAATGAAATAGGAGGTAGTCCATGAGTACTAAGAAACGCTATCGACAATTGCTACTGGCGGCTATTTTGGGTATATCGGTTAGTCTGACCGGTTTCGCTCCTGCTTCTGCTGCTGATATTGCCGGTAAGACAGTAACTGCTGTAAAAATTACCGGAATGTCAACTGTAGGTGAAAATACCGTTCTGGCAGCTGTTAAAACCAAAGTAGGTGACAAAGCAGATCCGGAAACTGTGAAACAAGATTTGCAGTCCATCTATGAAATGGGATACTTTTTTGACGTTGTAGCCAACTTCACCGAAGTTCCTGAAGGTATTCAAGTGGTATATACCGTAATGGAGAATCCTAAATTAACGGATATTGTTATTAAAGGCAACACCAAAGTTTCCACTGAAAAGATCAAGTCTTTACTGTCCATTGAGACTGGTACTGTTTTGAATGCTAAGTTGCTAAATGACAATATGCGGGCAGTTGAGCAGTACTATCATGACCAGGGCTTTATTCTGGCAAAAGTAAATGATGTTGCCATGGGTACCGGCGGTGTGCTGACGATTAGTGTTAGTGAAGGTGTACTGGAAGGCATTACGGTCAAAGGCAATGACAAGACTAAAACAAATGTCATTACCCGTGAAGTGAAGCTGAAAACTGGGGAAGCCTTCAATGTTAAGGATGCCCGCCGCAGTATGCAAAAAGTGTACAACCTGGGGTACTTCGAAGATGTCAATATGAAGCTTAACCCTGGTAAGGAACCCAATGCCGTAGTACTGGAAACCAGTGTGGTAGAGCAGAAGACAGGTACCTTCTCGATTGGTGCCGGTTATTCGAAAGCCGACGGTATGGTGGGAATTATTGAATTAGGTGATAACAACTTCCGTGGCAGCGGCGACAAAGTAAAAGTGCACTGGGAGTTTGGCGGCAATGGCGGTAATAAGAACTATGAGTTCGGTTATACCCGTCCGTGGCTGGATGACAAACAAACGTCACTTGGTTTTACTGTCTATGACATGACCAATGAATACAGTGATTACCAACATGGCGACTTACTGTCCTCTTATGACAAAGAGCGTCAGGGCTGGGATATCACCCTTGGCCGTCCTAGCGGTGAATATATTCAAAACTATATCTCTTTTAAGCACCGTAAAGATACCTGGATAGAGCAGGTTGATGGTGTTGATTACAGTAAAGATGAACCGTATCTTAGTGATGATTATATTGGCGAAAACTTCGGTCTGACTCGCAGTGTCACCTTGACCCGTGTATTTGACTCGCGGGATAATGTCTTCAATGCTACAGAGGGCAAACGGTACTCCTTGTCGGCTGAGTTTGCCGGTGGGTTCCTTGGCGGCGACTTCGACTATAACAAATATACTGCTGAAGCCCGTCAGTATCTGAAGGTCGGTAAAGAGCAAGTTGTTGCGCTCCGTATGACAGCCGGTTACGCCGATGGTCATATGCCCGAATCAGGTAAATTTGCTGTTGGCGGTTCCGACACGGTGCGCGGATATGAAGATGATGAATTTAAAGGCGATAAGATGCTGACTGCTACTGCTGAATATCGTTTCCCTGTAGCCAAGAAAGTCCAAGGCGTAGTCTTCACTGATATCGGTAATGCCTGGGATGGTGAAGGTTACAAACTGGATGACCTGAAGGCCAGTGCCGGTGTGGGGCTCAGAATTACCACTCCGATCGGTCCGATCCGTCTTGATTATGCCCAAGGCAGTGAAGGCGGTAAAACGCACTTTAGCTTTGGTGGTCAGTTCTAATACCAATGCAGACAAGAGTCAGGTAGCAATACCTGACTCTTGTCGCAAAGGTTGAAGCTACTTTCCTTAAGGGAGGTGCATACACATTAGACGCCAATTCGTGCTTATTCCGGTAACTATTCTAACTGCTCTTGCCTTGCTGCTGCCACTGGCTTCTTTTGCTTATGCGGCAGCCGATACGATAGAAGCAGTCACTGTTGTAATTGCCTCTCCTGAGGGGAAACCTCCGGCTCGAGTAGTGAAGCGAATGGAAGCCAGTGTGGCTACCGTGGGAAATCATGTTTTTACCGGTCGCAGCATTGAGGAAATCAGTGCAGGAAAAAGCGACTATGAACGCATTGTAAGCGATGTTATTGGCAGAGTGCTAGTAGGCTATTCGGTAGAAGAAGTGCATATTATTCCCGGAGCGGTTACCCAGATTGCCGTTACCATCATTCCCTGGGGAGATGTTGTTCGGGATGTTCATCTGGAAATGGACGTAGGCAGTCTGTCACCGGAAGTGGCAAAGCTCATTACTAAAGATATGGGTGATTTAGAAGAGTCATTAGCCGGTGTTTTGGTAGGTTTGCCGATTGATTCGCTGGACTGGGCCGGAGGTGTCTCCAAAACAGTCATCCGCGAGCTGCTTACCGCCCAACTGCCTGAATTCCGGTCCAGCTTTGATATTGTGTCCGGTCCCCAGACAATCGTGAGATTAACGCTGGCCCCCCAGGGGCCGGTGGTGCAGGATACGCGGGTTTCGCTTAGGTCCCGGACTATCCCCAATGTATTGTTGTTGAAAGCAAAACCGGCGGTAGAAGAAGCCGCCAAAATGATGAATGGTTTACCGGTAGCCTTTGTGGAACGGCACAGCGCTTATTTCAATACCCGCCTGGCTGCAGCGGTAAAAGACCATCCGGTAGCCAAAGAGTATGGCTTAACGCTCACTCCTCAGGTAATACCGGGTAGGCAAACCCAAATTGAACTCACAGCGGAAACCACTAAATATCGCCTCACACTGGAAGGCTATGTGGATATGGGGCGGGAACAGGATAATACGGCGCTCAAGTTGCATGCCGGCAAATTTATTAATTCAGCGGATGAGGTATTCACGGAAGTGGAATTTATTCCCTCATCGGTGACGTGGAACTTTTATCCAGGCTGGAGTCACAAAATGGGAACGACTACCTATGCCGGTATGAAATATGATATATCCGATAAGGTAAATATTCTCTGGGTCAATCAAAATATTGGCTCCGACTGGTCACTGAGGCTGGAGCGGACGCCTGCTACCAACAGCGATGAAATAGGGGTGCGCTACAAGATCCATGACTTTTTAAGTGCTGAGTATATCATTGGCGATCACGAAAAATGGCTCCGACTGATAGGTCATTTATAGTATTGAATAAGCCCCGGGTCCCTGTTATAATGAAATAGGACAAAATTGCCAAGTGCAGAAAGAAGGGAATCTCTTCATGTTTAAAGACAAACGTAAAGTAAAAGTTATTGCTTTGGCTATTGCAGCAATGTTCGTATTAGGCGTGGCCAGCATTGCGCTCACCCAAACAGGAGTAACGCATACCGCCAGTGCGGCAGCATCCTCCAATATCGGTATTGTCAACTATCAAACACTGTTAGGTGAGGACAATCCGGATATTAAAAAATTCAATGAAACTATGCAAGCTGAATATCAAACCTTGAAACAAGATCTTGATGCTAAAGCAGCTACCATGAATGACAAAGAAAAACAAGACTATGCCAACCAGCTGCAACAGCGCCTGATGCTGAAAGAACAGGAATTAAAAGGCGCTATTATGGACAAAGTTACGGCAGCAGTTAAAGCAGTAGCAGAAGCCAAAGGACTCTCAGTAGTACTGGAAAAAGGCAATGTTGTCTATGGCGGTACCGATATCACGGATGAAGTGAGCAAAAAGCTTAAATAGTTTGGGCGCAGATATAATGCAGGGCCGGGCGGTAGCAATGCTGTCTCGGCTCTTCTACTAGAAAGAGGTGATTTTGGTGATGCTTAATCGTACCAAAATCGTGTTCCTTGCAGCCCTGCTGACAGTAACGGTATTAGCAGCCGGTTGCGGAACAAAAGCGACACCGGAAACAAAGACCGCGGCAACGCCGCAGGTTGGTGTTATCAATGTGGACAAAGCCATTCAGGCACATCCGAAATATGCCGATTATCAGCGTCTTCAACGGGAATATAATACACTGACCGCTCAGGCAGCAGCCGAAAAACAGTCTGCTCAGCAGGCCCAGGCTCAGGATACTGCCATGCCTGACGATGCTGTACAAGGCCTTAATGAAGCATTAGGGCAAGAGTTCAATACTAAGGTGGCTGCTAAGCAAAATGAAATCAGTACCCGCCTCAACCAAAAGGCCGACCAAGTCCGTCGTGATTTGTCGGGGCAGTTTGATGCTTATACCAAAGAAATCGATTCCACTTATCAATCGGAGATTTTTAGTCTCCAGCTTAAGTTAAAAACAGTACAGCTTAGCAAAGAAGAAATGGAAGCCTTGCAAAAGCAGCTGGAACAGCTGCAAGGTGAGCGCTCTGCCAAGCTAGCAGCAAAAGACAAAGAGTTATCCGCTCAGCTGGAGGCGGCTATGGCTCCTGAAAAAGCTGCCGCAGAAAAAGAGCTCTCTGCTTATGCCGCCGAAGTGAATGCAGCACTGCAGCAGCAAGCTGCCGCTAAAAGTGCAGAAATCGCTGCCCGTGTACAGACTGCACCTCTGCAGCCGCAAGCCTCACAGGGAAGATCGGAACTAGAGCAGAAAGCAGCGCTCAAAAGTCAGGAAATTGCTGTATTGCAGGATTCCATTATCAAAGATATACAGGATAAAACCGCAAAAATAGCTGCTGAACGTGGTTTAGAAGCTGTTTTGGGCGTTTATAAAGTCAATATCACTGCTGTTGATATTACCGATGCAGTTATTGCTGAAGTTAAGAAATAATTTAGGCAAGTATAATTGGCCTGGATTGTTGAGAAAGCTATGAAAAAGGCCTCAACTAGGCAATAATGCACGATTGGGAGGATTTGGATATGTTGATGCAAAAGAAACTAAGACTGGTTGCCTTACTGGTAATTATGGTTGCTGCCGCAGCGTTGTTAGGCGGCTGCTCCGGCGCAGGACAAACTGCGGTTGGCGTGCTGGATGTCAACAAGGTAATGTCTGACAGTCCGAAAGTCAAGCAGTTTCAGGACCAATTGAATACTCGCGGCAAAGAGCTAAGCGATCAGTTGGAAAAGGACAAAGCAAGTATTAGTGCTGAAGAGTATCAAAAACGTCAGGAAGCAGCTTATGCTGAATTTCTGAAAACCAAGCAAGATCTCGAAGGTCAAATTGACAGCACCATTAAACAAGCATTAGAACAAGTGGCCCAGGAAAAAAAGATGGGTGTAGTGCTGTATAAAAATGGTGTTGCTCAAGGCGGAACTGACATTACCGAAGATGTATTAAAGAAAATGCAGTAAGTAGACTCTCTATACAAAACAGTATGGGAAAATGAGATTGCCACAGAAACAACGTGGCGATCTCATCTTTTCGTCTGTCTCTATTCTTATTTTCCCTTAGACAAAATGATATAGGAGTGTTTTTCTTGAAACTAACCTTACAAGAAATTGCCCAAATGGTTGATGGAGAATGTACCGGTGAAGGCTCCTTGATTATCAGCGGTGTTACCAACATTGCCGAGGCAGGAGCAGAGGACATTACCTTCGCTGTGCCTCCTCACCTGGAGAAAGCGGCACTGTCATTGGCGGCGGCTGTTATTATTCCTGATACAGTCACCGGCTTTGCCAAACCGGCTATTCGCGTTGCCAATCCCCGGCTGGCTTTTACTAAGCTGCTGTCAGTGTTTACTCCTCCTGTAGCAGTGGAACGGGGCGTTCACCCTACTGCCGTAGTAGGTGCAAATGTGATACTAGGGAGTAATGTAGCCATTTTGCCTTATGCCGTTCTTGCCGACAATGTAACCATTGGCAATAATACTGTTATTTATCCTCATACTTATATTGGTACAGGAGCAATTGTAGGCAGTGACTGCCTGATCTATCCTGGAGTTTCTGTCCGCGAAAGCTGCCACATCGGCAGCCGCGTTATTCTCCACAGCAATGCCGTCATCGGCAGTGATGGTTTTGGTTTTGTTACTATTGGCGGCAAGCATACCAAAGTGCCCCAAGTAGGCAATGTTGTAATTGAAGATGACGTAGAAATCGGGGCTTGTGTAACCATTGACCGGGCGACTACCGGCAGTACCCTCGTGAAATCAGGCACCAAAATTGATAATCTTGTCCATTTAGCTCATAATGTAATGGTTGGTGAGAATTGCTTTTTCGTGGCCCAGACCGGTATTGCCGGCAGTACCCGCATCGGCAATAATGTCACCTTTGCCGGCCAATCGGGGTGCAACGGTCATCTTACCATTGGCGATAACTCTGTTTTTGCGGCTCGCAGTGCGCCTATCAGCGATGTACCGGCTAACTCCTTTTACGCCGGGTTCCCTGCCCGTCCTCACCGGGAATGGCTGCGCACCGAAGCAGCTGCCGGTAAAGTACCTGATTTGCTGAAGAAAGTACGTGACTTAGAGACGCGTCTGGCAGCGCTGGAAAAACAGGAAAAATAAGCTTTACAGATTTTTGAGAATCTCGCTCTCCTAGGCCGTTCAGAAAGTTCCAGATGCTAGAAAGGCCGAGGAAGCGAGCGAAGACAGTACAGCGCCGGTACGACAAGTGAGCTCCCGCAGGCCTGCATGCGAAGTTCTTGGTGCTTTAGCACCTTAGTACTTCGGCTTACCCCTTGCGGGTACAACGCAGATGTGAGGGTCATTACAGATATTACTAGCCTGCTATCGGCAGGATTCGACAGATAGGCAGAGAATAACTAAATATAAGTGTACTAATTTTTCAATTTTGATGTAATGATGAGGAGGAATAAAACTTGTTTAAAAAGACATTGTTTGCTGCAACTTGTGCCTTAATGCTGGCTAGTGCAACTGCTTTCGCCGCTCCATCCGTTAATGGCTCAACCGGCTTGATTAATAATCCTTCCGCTGATGTACTCCAGGACGGAGAATTCAGCATTGGCTACTATAACCTCAAAGAAGGCGGTGTAGGTGTTTTTAACCTGAATGTAGCCCGCAATTTAGAAGTTGGAGTAGCCGGTTTCCGTTACGATAATCATGACACCAACACTCTGTTAAATGCCAAATACGCCTTGGTGCCGGAAACGGTACTTACTCCCGGACTGTCCGTAGGGGTCGAAGACATCGGTGATAAAAACGGCCGTACCAGTTATGCCGCCGCCAGTAAAGCGCTTCCTTTCGGGTTCCGCATTCATGCCGGTGTAGGTAATGGCCGTTACGACGGTTTTTTTGGCGCTATTGAGAAAACGATTAATCCTGTAAGCATAATCACCGGTAATAATGCTTTTCCGGCCACTACGCTGATTGCTGAGTACGATGGAAATCATATGAATTATGGTGCCCGTATGTCCATTGTGCCAGGCCTTAAAGTGGATGCCGGCTGGCGTCATAGTGACTTTTATGTGGGCTTGAGCTTTACGCACTAAAAAGTGGCCTGGGGTCTGCCGGAAAGAGGGATTTTACCATGTATCTGACGATTAAAACAGTAAGTAAAATTGTCTGTCTCCTGCCGTCTTCACTGCGCAACTTGGCAGCCTCTTTGATCGGGCGAATTTGCTGGCTGGCAGTCCCTAAACGGCGGAAGCAAATGGCTATTGATAATGTGCTGAAAAGCGGCCTTGCTGCCGATGAGCAGTCAGCTGCCACCATTGTTCAGCAAAGCGTCTATCGTTTTGGGCCAATGCTAACTGAAGTATTGTGTTTTCCCGAACTTACCAAGGAAAGACTAGACACCATGGTTACTGTTAGCGGTGCTGAGCATTTGCAGGCAGCTTTAGCTCACGGTAAAGGGGTCGTTTTAGCTACTGCTCACAGCGGTAACTGGGAGCTCTTAGGCGCTACTTTAGCTTTTCATGATTTCCCTTTGGTTGTCGTTGTCCAGAAACAGACTAATGCCGGAGCCGATCAATTTATCAACGAATACCGCACTTTGGCCGGTATGCATGTTACCTACAAATCCAGTGTGCTCGAAATGGCACGCTTGCTGGGTGAAGGAAAAGTTATCGCTCTGCTGATGGACCAGGATGCTCATGACAGCGGATTGGCGGTTAACTTTTTTGGCCGGTTGGCTTCCACTCCTCAAGGTCCGGCAGCATTGGCCAGAATGAAGGGCGCACCCATTATTCCGGCTTTTATAACCCGCCAGTCCGATGGTACACATACTGCAATGATTCATCCGCCCTTATGGATTACCAAAAGTGCTGACCGCGAACAGGATCTGCTTGACGCTACCACCAAGCTGAACGCCATTATCGAAAACCATGTGCGCACCTATCCAAGTGACTGGTTCTGGCTGCACAATCGCTGGAAAACAAAATATACACAAAACTAAGGTAACCACGCACTGCTCCGGCAGTGCGTGGTTTTTCTTGATACAAGGGGACGGTTCTTTTGTATCATATCATAGCGTGTTTGATTGCTGTTACACCAATAAAAATATTGAGTGTATACTATTTATTGTTATTTATATATATTAAATTAAACTTTTTATATATACTGGTAGACATAAAAGTGATAGATATGATATAATACAGTGTACGAAAAGAGGTGATAAATATGGCGTTAATGAAAAACATAGTAAAGAATTCTTTTACCCGTGACTTAGCAGTATTGTTGCTGGTAAGTATTTTTATTGGCTCAGTCTTAGCTAGTACGCTGTCATTGGCAGCTAACTCGTATTTTTCCGGCGCATTGTCGGGCTTAGTTGGCGACTATGGTGAATACGATTTGATCATACAAGTCCGGGAAGAAATGAAAGATGACGCAACTACGCAAATTAATAAGATTATTGGTGAAGTTTTTCCTGGGGCCAAGTTTAAAGAGGGTCCTACCGTAACAGGCAAGACAAACTTATTTATTGCTTTGCCTGAAGAGTATAAAACCAAAAAAACGTATGAAGAGCTGGGTAAAACCTTTGGCAGTATTCCAGGCGGTGGCAGCGTTGGTGTTATGACTGAACCACGGCTGACCATTCGGGGGGTACCGGAAGGTGCCAAAAATATGCTGATCGAACGGATCGAGCAAATGGATGGCGTTCGTTTTGTTTTTCATGATGGCAGCTCAATTGGTGTTGTCTTGCTGTCTCTGGAGAAAGCTCCGGCAGTAAATACAGAGATTAAAGCTGTACTCAACCAATACCAGGTTATTGAGATTACCTTTCCCGTTGGCAGTGAACCGGCTAATCCCATTCGCCTAGGTGAAACAATTGCTGACGATATGAAAAACGAACTGAAGCTGGAATATGCCAGCAATGTTTCGATTGACAGCAAGAATGATGATATGGCCTATATGGTAGGTACTATGCTGGAATTGAAACGGTTTCTGTTAGCTTATGCTTCTCAAGTAACGATTACTCCAGCCCCGGGCATGAAATTGGCTCAAGGGGATGTTGTTATATTCCAGGGCGCTGCCGCCGAAGCTCCGGCATTAGGCAGCCCAGTTCAGAAAAACAACGTAGTGGTTCAGATCACCGGTATTCGCGCCAATGGAACAGCGGAAGGTGCTATATCGCAGGGCGATGCCAGCCAATTGACCAATATGCAGGGCTATAAGCTGGAAAAAGAGGTTGTAGCCAGTGTAGCCGGTACGGCTGCCTACAGCAATCCTCGCCAGCAATTAAGCGGAGCGCTTAACGAAACCTCCAAGCTGGTGACCCAAATACCGGCATTTGCCCAAGATGCTCAAAACATGAGCACCATTACGCTTTCTGCATTAAACAACTATGGCAGTACTGTTACTGCCATGGAACAAACCTTAGGCAGCTTAACAGTGGCCGGAGCTACTATCCAGGCTGCAACCGGAGCTTTGGCTAATCTGGATACAACAGGTATTCAAACTCAGCTGGACAGTTCCAGCCGGGCTATGGGTACGATGATTAACAGCTTGCAGGTTGTAAGACTGATTAGCCCCGATGTAAATAACAGTATTGCCGGCCTAACGGCTACGCAGCAAAATCTGGATAATCTTAAAACTGGACTGGGTGCGCTCGATAATGTAGCTGCTCAGGGCAGACAGGCACGTTCGGCCATTGATAACATTGTTGCCAATGGACAAAGTACGCTTGGCAACCTGAAGGCCTTCGACGCAGCCGGTGCCCGGACCAATCTGACCAATATGAGCGGCCGGCTCGCGGAAGTGCAAAAAATGGATGTGCCGCTGATCACGACGCAACTGCAGTATATGGCAGCATCAGTGCCTAACCTGAAGGACGAAGATATTAGTCACTCAGTGGCACTGCTGGATAAATTTATTGCCGGACAAGTTATTCCCGGCGCCCGTATCCAAGTGCTGACTACTAATAATATCAGTACTGAGGCGGTGGCACCCATTGTGCAGCGTGATGCGGGACACAATGATGCTTCACTGTATTCGACTTCGCTAGGTGTCATCGAACCCAATACACGTGCTGAAGTAATGCAGATTCTTAACCAGGTTAAAGCCATTTTGGCAGGTATGATGGCGATCATTGCCACTGTACTCTTCTTGGTGCTGGACCACACCGCTGTCATGACTGTTATCCGCAGCAAGCGACTGGCAGTGAAAGTTCCCGCTAAAGGCTGGAGAAAAATGTGGGCTCGCTTTGTACTCACCTTTACCGCACCGGAACGGAGATATGGTATGTTCATGGGAGCTACTATGCTTACCGCCATGTTTATCCTATCGGGCGGCGGCATTCCTTATCTTCCCTGGATTGGTGTACCAGTGATCGGTGCTCTGCTGGGGCTTATTGTAGCGAACAATACCGAAAAAATTAGTCCTATTGCTACTGATGAAGTGGTTGCCGGTGAAGCGCTGGGATTATCTTTTGACGAAGTTATGCGTGAAATTGTTATTCCCAGCGGACGTCCTGGAATCATGCAGAAGCTGAATAACCGTAAGCTTAAATTCCGCTGATGCACCTGATGTCACGGGGACGGTTCCGTTGACACACAATTAGTTGTGTCAACGGAACCGTCCCCGTGACAAAGTTAGAAAGGAGACGTGTTATGTTAAAAATTGATAATTTGTATAAAGAATTTGGTAAGCTGATTGCTGTCAATGGTATCAGCCTTAATGTGAATAAAGGAGAAACCATTGTACTCATGGGTCCTTCAGGCTGCGGAAAATCCACTACTATTCGTTCGATTAACCGTTTGATCGAGCCGGAAAAAGGCTCGGTAGTATTTGACGGTATTGATATTCTTAGCCTGAAGGATGATCAACTGCGGGATATCCGCAAACGTATCGGTTTTGTTTTTCAGCATTTTAACCTGATTAGCCGCCTGACAGCCTTGGACAATGTTATGTTAGGCTTGGTTATGGGCGGTATGGACCGGGAACTGGCCCGCAGTAAAGCTGTTGAAGCAATGCGTAAAGTAGGGCTGGAAAATCATATGGACCACAAACCCAGCGAAATGTCAGGCGGTCAGCAGCAACGGGTAGGGATAGCCCGTGCTTTGGCTTTTGAACCTGAATTAATGTTATGGGATGAACCAACAGCTTCTCTTGACCCTATTTTGGTGCGGGAAGTATTAGTGGTTATGGAGGAATTGGCAAAATACCGTGCCAGTACCATGGTTGTTGTTACTCATGAATTGTCCTTTGCGCTCCACGTGGCTGACCGGATAGTCCTAATGGACAAAGGGAATATTGTGGAAGAAGGGATACCTTCTAAGGTATTTGTCAATCCAGCATCCCGTATCGGTCAGCAATATAAAGAACTGATTGAGTATCAGATGAATACAAGTGCTCAGACTTTGGCCGGCAAGCGCATTGCCTAGAATACTCGCTTTTATAGCGTATTGCACGAAAAGTCTGCACTTTTCTCGCTGCTGATACGATTATGCTTGCAGGATCAGGTATTTTTTTGTAGAATAGATGAGAGTTATCGCAAGGAGGAACCTCATGATTGAGCATCAGACAACCGTGGCCGCCACGGTAACATACACCGGTATCGGACTTCATTCCGGCCAGGATGTCACCATCACCTTGAAGGCTGCGCCGGCGGATACAGGCATTGTATTTGCCAGAGTTGATTTACCCGGAGCGCCTCGCGTGGCAGCTAGGGCCTCTAATGTAACGGCTGCCATGCGGGCGACCACATTAGAAGCAGGAGCAGCCAAGGTCTTCACCGTAGAACATCTCCTGGCTGCTTTTTATGCCATGAACGTGGATAACTGCCTGGTTGAAATTACTGCCGTTGAACCGCCGGTAGCGGATGGCAGCTCATTACCGTTTATTCGCCTTATTGAGCAGGCCGGTATAGTGGAGCAAGCTGCGCACCGCCAGGAGATTGCCGTATGTCAGGCAATGGCCATACGGCAGGATGACAAATTTATTACCATTTTGCCTTACGACGGGTTGCGGATTACCTTTACATCCATTAATCCCCATCCGATGTTAGGTGTCCAATTTGGTGATTATGAAATTACACCGGCAGTGTTTATTCGGGAGCTGGCTCCTGCTCGCACGATTGGGTTCATGCATGAAGTGGAAGCTCTCCAGGCCCAAGGGTTGGCTTTGGGAGGCAGCCTGGACAACGCTGTGGTGTATGATAATGAGAAAGCGCTGACACCGCTGCGCTTCTCCGATGAACTGGTGCGGCATAAAATTTTAGATATTGTTGGTGATCTGGCCCTTGCCGGACGAGTGAGAGGCCATGTAATTGCCGTTAAATCAAGCCATGCGTTAAATACCGCATTGGCCAAAGAAATACTTGCAAGTGTATAGTTGATGAGGAGGAGAATGCATCCATGGTGTTGTCAGCAACCGAAATACAACAAATTATTCCCCACCGGTACCCAATGTTATTGGTAGATCGTATTATTGAACTAGAACCGTTAAAAAGAGCCGTAGGTATAAAAAATGTTACAATTAATGAAAATTTTTTCTTAGGTCATTTTCCTGATGAACCGGTTATGCCAGGAGTGCTGCTTATTGAAGCGATGGCACAAGTCGGTGGTATTGCCATGCTCTATCCCAAAGAATACCGTGGCAAACTAGCTGTTTTTGCCGGCATTGACCGCGTTAAATTTCGCCGACCTGTCGTACCTGGCGATCAGCTCCGTATGGTTGCGGAAATCATTAAACTGCGGGGTTCAATGGGGAAGGTTTGGGGAGAAGCTTATGTTGATGAACAATTAGTTGCCGAGGGGGAGTTCCTCTTCGCCCTATTGCCGCAAAAACAGGTGTAAATAGGCTTAAAAGTAGTAATAAATAATGATAATAGCTAAATAAGCGAAAAAACGGTCGAATTTAGCTGAAATAAGGCAGTGAATATTAGACTGATCAGTCGGATTATATAGTAAGAGTGAATGAAGCCACGCTTATTTCGATTTTGCAGACCTGGAAGCTCTCGTCTCACGGCGGATTACAGGCTGCACCAAGATAAAATTAGCTGTAGTAGCAAGGAGTGAAATTGCTCATGAAACCAGAAGCGGTTGTTATATCAATTCGTAAAATACACGAAACAGCCGTCATCCACCCCGGTGCCCGTCTGGGCAAGGATGTGGAGATCGGCCCTTATGCCGTAATCGGCGAAAATGTACTCATTGGCGACGGTACTAAGATTGGTGCCCATGTCGTCGTTGACGGCTGGACAAGTATCGGCAAAAATTGTGTTATTTACCCTAGTGCCTCTATTGGAGGAGAGCCGCAGGATCTGAAATTCCGCGGTGAAAAAAGCTACGTCTTTATCGGCGATAATACCAAAATACGTGAATTTGCCACAGTCAACCGGGCAACCGGTGAAGGGGAAGAAACACGGATTGGCTCCAATTGCCTGTTGATGGCCTATACGCATGTGGCTCATAACTGCATCGTCGGTAATCATGTGGTTATGTCTAATGCCGCTACCCTTGCCGGTCACGTTATCGTCGAGGACCGTGCAGTTATCGGCGGTTTAGCCGGTGTTCACCAGTTTGTCAAAATTGGCCGCAATGCCATGATTGGCGGCGCTTCGAAAGTGGTACAGGATGTTCCGCCTTTCGTTATTGTTGACGGACACCCCGCTAAAGTAGCAGGGCTGAATAATGTTGGTCTGTCCCGCTCCGGTCTTAGCGAACAAACTCGTCGTAACCTTAAAAAAGCCTATAAGATTTTGTACCGTTCCGGTCTGAATCTGGCCCAGGCCATTGCCGTGATGGAACAGGAGCTTGAGTCCTGTGAAGAAGTCGAACATTTGCTGCGCTTCCTGCGCAATGCCGAACGCGGTATCTGCCGCAGCCGCAAAGACAGTGCTGAGTAAAAAATAAGACTGCCTTAGTAATTTCTAAAAAATAGGGTATTCTAAAGTATAGGTGATTCAGATGCAAAAAATTGGCTTATTGGCCGGCGTCGGCAGATTACCGGTTGAATTTGCCCGTGCCGCTCGCGGCATGGGCTTTGCCGTGACTGCGATTGCTGTTGTCCCGGGAGTGGAAACTGATCTGGCTGATGCTGCAGATATCGTGCATACTATCAGTGCCGGAGAATTAACCAGGATTATAAACACCTTAAAGCAGGCAGAAGTAACCCAAGTGACGATGATCGGCAAAGTAACCAAAGAATTGCTGTTTGCCGGTGCAGTCGCCCTGGATGACCGTATGAAAAAGTTGTTAGTACAGTTGCCTGATCAAAACGATGATACTATCATGCTGGCCTTAGTTCGTGAATTAGCTGCGGCTGGTATCGGTGTACTTGATCAGACTGCTTTTATCCGCCAATTAATGCCTAGCCCCGGAGTGCTTACCAAACGGCAGCCAACAGCAGCGGAAGCAGCGGATATGCACTTCGGTTTCGCTATGGCTAAAGCTATCGGTGGCTTAGACATTGGTCAGACGGTAGTTGTAAAAAACAAAGCGGTTATGGCCGTGGAAGCAATTGAAGGCACTGATGCCTGTATACGCCGGGGCGGTCTGCTTGGCAGAGGTGCAGTTACTGTAGCCAAAGTTGCCAAACCAAATCAGGACCTGCGATTTGACGTACCTGCAGTGGGAACAAACACACTTCAGGCAATGGTGGAAGCCGGAGCGACTGTTTTGGTCATTGAGGCAGGAAAAACGCTGCTGGTTGACAGGAATAATGTACTTGCCTTAGCCGACAATAATAATATAACGATTGTAGCCATGGTAGAATAAAAAAGGGAGGTCTGCGAATGGCCCCCCTTTTTATCATTCCACCTCATCCTCAAACCAGGAGGTCTTTTTATGAAGATTATGATCTCTGTCGGCGAAGCATCAGGCGATTTGCATGGCGCCAGTGTGGCTAACGCTCTTAAAATGCTGCAGCCTGAGGTGCAGCTTATTGGTATGGGCGGTCAGGCTATGCGGGATGCTGGTGTAGAAATTATCTATGACATTGCTGACCTAGGCGTTATTGGCTTCGTTGAAGTAATCAAGAATTTGCGCAGACTCTTTAAGCTGCGTGATTTTCTTGCTGACTATATGGAAAAAGAACGCCCAGATGTATTGGTTATTATTGATTATCCCGGCTTTAATGTGCGATTGGCGAAAATCGCCCAGCAAAAAGGCATTCCTGTCGTTTCTTATATCAGTCCGTCTGCCTGGGCCTGGGGAAAAGGCCGTGCCAAGGAAGTCGCCCAAATAGTAGCACGGGTGGCAGCTATTTTTCCTTTTGAAGCTGACGTGTATCGTGAAGCAGGTGCCAAGGTTACCTTTGTAGGCCATCCATTACTCGACATTGTCAAACCATCCATGACCCGGCAGGCAGCATTGCAGTTTTTCGGTGCTCAGCCTGACCGGCTAAACATACTGCTAATGCCAGGCAGCCGTAAACAGGAAATTACCAGCCTGCTGCCGGATATGCTGGCGGCAGGAGAAAAAATTGTCGAACAAGTACCTAACTGCCAATTTTTCCTGCCTGTTGCTTCGACAATTTCCCGGGAAATGCTGCAAATAATAATTGATAAATACCATATTCCTGTAACCTTGACGTGCGGCAATAATTACGATTTAATGAATATTAGCGACCTGGCCATCGCCTCGTCGGGAACAGCCACGCTGGAAACGTCATTAATGAAAGTTCCTACCGTGATTGTCTATCGCTTGGCTGCCTTGACTTACCTGCTTGGTAAGCTGCTTGTTAAAATTCCCAATATCGGTTTGCCTAATATCATTGCCGGCCGGCGTATTGTGCCTGAGTTACTGCAAAATGAAGCAAATCCGGCTAATATTGCTCGAGAGGCTATTCCTTTGTTAACCGAGCAATCAGTCCGCGAACAGGCTCTGGCCGATTTAGCCGAGGTAAAGCAAAAGCTGGGTGAAACAGGGGCTGTAAACCGGGTGGCACAAGTGATTTTGGAGGTTGCCCAAAATGGTGGATAACAATTCCTTGGAGGCAAAATGAGCACATATAAACGCCTCATAAACTATGTCCGTCCCTACATGTCCCGCATGATCGTAGCGGTCATCTGCATTATACTCGCTGCCGGCGGCAATGTAGCTGTGCCCTGGATTATCAAGGACGTTATTGATCAGGTATTGATCAATAAAGATATGGCGATGCTGAATATCATTGCAATTGGCATATTAATCATATTTTTGTTCAGAGGTATTTTCTTTTTTGGACAAACCTACTTAATGTCCTATATCGGCCAGCGGGTCATTATTGATATCCGGGAAGCTGTTTATCGACAATTACAGCGTTTATCGTTAGCCTACTTTGACAAACGCCAGACCGGCGTGATTATGAGTTCGGTAACTAATGATGTTTCAGCCCTGCAGGTTGCGCTGGTAGAGAGCATGGTCGAAATGGTTACCGAAGCAATGGTATTGCTTGGCTCATTAGGATCAATGTTTTTTCTGCACTGGAAATTGTCGCTGTTGACGCTGATCACGATGCCGCTGGTGCTGCAGGCTATTAATACCTTTGGCAAAAAATTGCGCAAAGCCGGCCGCATTCTGCAGGAACGGACTGCCGATATTACGGCCATTTTGCAAGAAACGATTTCGGGAATTCGCGTCATCAAATCCTTTGCCAGGGAAGACTATGAAATTGACCGGTTTAAACAGGAGAACTTTTTTAACTTTCGTGCCCAAATGAAAACTTCTCAATTAATGGCGACGCTAACACCGGTAATTGAGTTTTTAAGTGCCATCGGTGTAACGGTCATTATTTGGTATGGCGGCATGGAAGTAATCAACGGCAATTTAACTTCTGGTGCCTTGATTGCCTTCTTAATTTATGTTGTTAATTTGGCCAATCCGGTAAAACGCTTAAGCCGGGTATACGGCAATATTCAACGGTCGCTGGCCGCTGCTGAACGGGTCTTTGAAATACTTGATACTAAACCGGATATTGAAGATATGCCTGGAGCAGTGGAGTTACCGGTAGTGGAGGGCTATGTTGCGCTGCAGCATTTAAGCTTTGCTTATAGTCCCGGCCAGTTTGCTTTGCGGGATGTATCGCTAGAAGTAAAACCGGGTCAGACGGTTGCTATCGTAGGGCCAAGCGGAGCAGGAAAAACGACAATTGCCAATTTGTTGCCCCGCTTTTATGAAGCGACAGAAGGCAGCATTCTGGTAGACGGCAAGGATATCCGCACTGTAAAAATGCAGTCACTCCGTGAACAGATTGGCATTGTGCCCCAGGAGACAGTATTATTTAACGGCACTGTCTATGATAACATTCTTTATGGCCGTTTAAATGCCACTCATGATGAGGTTATTGCTGCTGCTAAAGCAGCTAATGCGCATAACTTTATTGACAGAATGCCCGATAAATATAACACTCAAATTGGCGAACGGGGAGCCAAACTGTCAGGCGGCCAAAGACAGCGTATTTCGATTGCCAGAGCTATCCTGAAAGACCCGCGCATTCTAATTCTGGATGAGGCTACTTCCGCATTGGATACAGAAAGTGAGAAATTGGTTCAAGAAGCTTTGGACAAACTAATGGTTGGCCGGACATCCTTCGTTATTGCTCATCGACTGTCTACCGTACAACGGGCCGATATGATCGTCGTATTGGACAAAGGACGCATTGTTGAGCAGGGGACACATAGTGAACTGCTTGCCTCCGGTGGCCTATACAGCACCTTGTACCAGGTGCAATTCCGTAAAGCATGATAACAGAACCGAAAAGTAGGGATAAGTATGCATCTTTTGTATAACCTGTTAGCTTTGGTTCTGGTAGTACTGGCTACACCAGTCTTCCTGTACCGGCTGATCCGGGAAGACGGCTTTGGTGAACGATTGAAGCAAAGCTTCGGCTGGCTGCCAGCCGAGACGGTTGCCAAAGTGGCCAATAAAAATGCCATTTGGCTGCATGCGGCCTCAGTTGGCGAAATTGTAGCCACTAGCCCCATGGTTAAAGAAATAAAAAAAGAAATGCCTGACAGTGTGGTTGTTATCTCGGTAGTGACCGCAAGTGGTTATGCCATGGCAAAACGGATTATTCCTGAAGCGGACGGGGTTATATTTTTTCCCGTTGATTTACCCTGGCTTAGCAGGAAGGTAGTAAAAAAAATTGCTCCTCAGGCTTTTCTGTTAGTTGAAACCGAGTTATGGCCCAACTTTCTTAAGGCTACCAGGCAATTAGGCATACCGGTGATGATGGTAAATGGCCGCATTGGTGATAAGAGCTTTGGCACCTATCGTTACCTGGGCAGTGTGCTGCAAGACATGCTCACAACGGTTGTCAAGTTTTGTATGCAATCTGCCATTGATGCGCAGTATATCATCAAACTGGGCGCTGACCCTGCACGGGTCATGGTCACCGGCAATACCAAATATGATCAGACCTATACCGACGTCAGTGCTGAAGAGCAGCAAGAACTTACCAGGCAATATGGCTTTGACGGCCGTCAGCCGATTATCGTAGCAGGTAGTACTCATAAAGGCGAAGAAGAGAGTTTGTTTTCCACCTTCGCTCAAGTGCGCAACAGTTTTCCTCAAGCGGGGATGATTATTGCACCCCGTGACATTCAGCGAGCCGACGAATTAATCAGTATGGCCGTATCCTTTGGCCATCAGGCTGTTAAGCGCAGCATGTTGCAAAATAATAATGCGACCAGTCATAATATCGTTATTCTTGATACGATTGGTGAATTGGGGCGGGTCTACAGCATTGGTGATGTTGTCTTTGTTGGCGGCAGCCTTATCCCTCAGGGCGGTCATAATATTTTAGAACCGGCTGCTCATGGCAAACCCATTGTGGTAGGTCCCCACATGTTTAACTTTAAAGATATTTACGCGCTTTTATCAGAACGTAAGGCCTGTGTTACCGTTGAGGATCAGGCTATGCTTACTGATAAACTGCTGACTATCCTGCAGGACGGGGAATTGAGCAGCGCAATGAGTCAAAATGCCCGGGCAATTATTGAAGAAAATCGCGGAGCTGCCCATAAAAACACCCTTCAATTGAAAATGCTTTTAGAAAAAGCTAATAACTTATAGAAGGCGGAACTGCACAATGCGCCTACGCGAAACAATACAGACATATTTATATCGGGTAGTTGAGGGCGAACGACAGGGACTGTTAGCAGCAATTTTGCTGCTGTTTCTTCGTCTTTTTTCGTCTATTTACGCACTAGGTGTTAATGTCAAACTTTCCTTATACCGCATGGGTATTTTGGAACAACATAAGCTGCCCTGCCATGTCATCAGTTTAGGCAATATTACCGTTGGCGGAACAGGCAAAACGCCTACTGCCCAACGGTTAGCCAGGTTAATTCATGACATGGGTTACCGGGTGGTTATTCTTAACCGGGGCTACCGCGCTGCCTGGCAGGGAGACGTGGGCTTGGTGTCTGACGGACAGAAAATATATATGACAGCGGCTGAGGCCGGGGATGAAGCCTATCTTCTAGCAAAAAGCCTGCCGGGAATACCGGTCGTTATTGGCAGAGAACGGGCTGTGAGCGGTGAATATGCTGTAAAAAAGTTAAATGCTGAAGTTATTATTCTCGATGATGCTTACCAGCATTGGCAATTGGCCCGTGATTTAGACATTGTTCTCATTGATGCCTTGAACCGCTTTGGCAATAATTTTTTATTGCCCCGGGGCACACTGCGGGAACCATTGACCAACCTCAACCGCGCTCATGCTTTTTTGCTTACCAAAGTTGATCAAACTACAGACAACGCCCGTGACTCAATCCGGGATACCTTAACCCAGTACAACGATAAAGCCTTAATAGTGGAAAGTATTCACCGGCCGCGCTGGTTTATTGAAATTGAAAGCTGGTACAAGGGCGTACGTGACTGCGGTATTGCCTTAGATACTGTCCGGGGACAAACGGTAGTGGCTATTTCTGCTATCGGCAATCCCTCTTCTTTTGAGCAAACAATTGCCGATATTGAAGTTAACGTCATTGATTCATTACGCTTTCCTGATCATCATCACTATACAATGTCTGAGATGCAATGGGCCATGGAACGAGCTATGGAAAAAGGGGCAGACGCCTTGGTTACCACTGAAAAAGATGCGGTTAAAATTCCCGCTGAGTTCATTCACTCCCACCGGCCGCTGCCGGTCTATGTACTAGGCATTGAAGTGCGTTTTCTGGACGGCTACGAAGAATTCATGCAGTTAATTGAAAAAACCTTAAAATAGAGGTGGTTTGATGAAGATCCTATGTGTCATTCCCGCCAGGTATGCATCTACCCGTCTACCGGGTAAACCGCTGGCGTCTATTGCCGGAAAACCGATGATTCAGCATGTTTATGAACGGGCCAGCCAGGCTGAGCGGCCCAACATGGTGCTAGTAGCGACAGACCATGAACTGGTTTATAAGGCCGTACAGGCTTTTGGCGGAAAAGTGATGCTCACTTCTCCCCATCATCCTACCGGTACCGACCGGTTAGCAGAAGTGGCCAGAACGTATGGTGACTATGATATTATCATCAATGTCCAGGGCGATGAACCGCTGATTGCTCCTGAAATTATCGATCAATTAGCTGCCGCATTTGATGCTGCACCTGACCTTGCCATGGCAACGTTGGCGAGCGTGATGGACGACAGTGAATATGCGAACTCCAGTGCCGTTAAAGTGGTTACTGATTTACAGGGCTGTGCTCTCTACTTCTCGCGATCACTTATTCCATTTCCCCGGGTAAGCGTAGACGAATTGCCGGTGTATAAACATATCGGTATTTATGCTTACCGCCGGGATTTTTTGCTTACTTTTGCCTCTCTTCAACCAACACCGCTGGAGCGAACCGAATCACTCGAGCAACTGCGGGCACTCGAATACGGCTACCGCATAAAGGTATTGAAAACCGACTTTCAGTCTATCGGAGTAGATACTCCCGAAGACCTGGAAAAGGTCAATCAGTTATTAAGTAAATAGTATAATAGTCGTCTCACCCCCACCTTGTCATTGCGAGGAGCAAAGCGACGCGGCAATCTCATGTTTTTCGTTTCTATCTTTGAATAAATAATCTTTACCTACAAAGGAGGCCCAAACTTATGAAACATGTAGCTATCGGACCTATTACTGTAGGTGGTCAGCAGCCTATTGCTCTGATTGCCGGCCCATGCGTCATTGAAGATGCTCAGCGTACACTGGAAATTGGCAAATCGGTCAAGGCAATTGCCGATAGGCTGGGAATGCCTTATATTTTTAAAGCATCTTTTGACAAAGCTAACCGCTCATCCTTTAACTCCTTTCGCGGCCCAGGGCTCAAGGAAGGATTGGCTATTCTGGCTCATATCAAAAAAGAACTAGCCGTTCCGGTAGTCAGTGATATTCATGATGTTACCCAGGTCGAAGCAGCTGCAGAAGTATTGGATATTTTGCAAATACCGGCTTTTCTGTGCCGTCAGACTGACTTAGTTTATGAGGCAGCTCTTACCGGTCGCGTAGTTAATGTAAAAAAAGGCCAATTTCTGGCCCCACTGGATATGAAGAATGTCATTTCCAAAATTAGAGAAGCCAATAATGAGAAAATCCTGCTTACCGAGCGGGGCTTTAGTTTTGGCTACAATAACCTGGTAGTGGACATGCGGTCTTTGCCGATCATGCGCTCCCTTGGCTATCCTGTTGTATTTGATGCAACACATAGCGTTCAACTGCCTGGCGGTGCCGGCACCACTTCAACGGGCCAGCGCGAATTTGTTGCCAATCTTGCCCGGGCAGCAGTAGCCTCAGGCGTGGATATGCTCTTTATGGAAGTTCACGATAACCCTGCCGAAGCCTTATCCGATGGACCTAATATGCTGTATATTAGTCAACTGGAAGACCTGTTGAAAGATTTAATTGCTCTTGACCAGGTTGTTAGAAAACATAAGTAGAATTTTCATTCATTCTAAATCATGCGATTGCCACATTTCACGGCGTTGTATTCGCTAATGACACAGGCTAAGTGCTTTTAAGAGCATATTGCTTATCTGCCATTGCGAGGAATGAAATGACGTGGCAATTCTGCAGCCGACCCATGAAAGGAGGAACAAACACATGATCATTGAACAAGCCCGTCAGGTGCTTGCTGCCGAAGCTGCAGCAATAGAAGCACTCATTCCACGGATTAATGGGCAGTTTACTGCTGCCGTTGAATTGATTCTCCGGGGCAAAGGCCGTGTTATTGTTACCGGCATGGGAAAATCAGGCCTAATCGGTAAAAAAATAGCGGCTAC
>Ga0366774_1023_pt1 | contig 28177 bp, 25 predicted proteins | sample BONcelHN113001D9_FD_207068 | JGI IMG/M metagenome (GOLD analysis project Ga0366774, IMG submission 207068) | Enriched cells from coal bed in the Powder River Basin, Montana, United States - BONCAT cells N11 rep2 HSBNCT.N11.300.1.D9 ...
TTTACATCCAGGACAGTGATGAGATGAATGGAGGAAATTGTATGAAAAAAATCATCAACAATCCGAATCTTGTGGTGGAAGAAATGTTGCAGGGAGTTGTAAAAGCTCATCCCCAGTATGTCAAACGGGTAGAGGGATTTGATGTTGTAGTGCGGGCAAGCGGCCCCGCGCCAAAAGTAGGCTTAGTCAGCGGCGGCGGCAGCGGCCATGAGCCTGCGCACGGCGGTTTTGTCGGACGGGGCATGCTGGACGGCGCCGTGGCCGGGGCGGTTTTTACATCACCGACGCCGGATCAGGTGTTTGAAGCGGTCAAGGCCGTCAATGGCGGCAAAGGCGTGCTGCTCATTATCAAGAATTACACCGGCGATGTCATGAACTTCGACATGGCTGCTGAAATGGCAGCGGCTGAAGGGATTGAGGTTGAAAAAGTCATTGTCAATGATGACGTGGCGGTGGAGAACAGTACCTGGACCATTGGCCGCCGTGGCATCGCCGGTACTATTCTGGTGCATAAGATTGCCGGGGCAAAGGCCGAAAGCGGTGCCAGTCTGACACAAGTCAAGGCTGCTGCGGAAAAGGCGATTGCCAGTGTCCGGTCGATGGGGATGGCTTTGGCCCCCTGCACGGTGCCGGCCGCCGGTAAACCCAGTTTTACCCTGGCTGAAGATGAAATTGAGATCGGTATGGGTATTCACGGTGAACCGGGAACGCACCGTGAGGCTCTGCGCTCTGCCGATGAAATTGCCGCTCATCTGCTAGATAAGATTTTGAAGGATCAACCGCTGACGGCGGGAGATGAAGTGGCGGTGCTGATTAACGGTCTGGGTGGAACCCCGGCCATGGAATTGTATATTGTTAATCGTAAAGTTGCGGAAGTGCTAGCGGCGCAAGGCGTAAAAACAGTGAAAACTTATGTGGGCAATTACATGACTTCGCTGGAAATGGCCGGGTTTTCTATCACTGTGCTCAAATTGGATAGTGAACTGAAGGAATTGCTGCTGGCGCCGGCTGATACACCTGCATTTGTTCAATTTTAATTAGTACAGTGTCAATCCCGATTTTGCCCAAAGAAGATGGGTAAGGCTGTACAAGGAGGGAAATCATAGTGAGCAATAAGGCAGTGGCGGCGATTGAAGTTATCGGTGAAGCCATTATATTTAACAAGGATTTTCTAACCAGCCTGGATACGGCCATCGGTGATTCCGATCACGGCATCAATATGGCGCGTGGCTTTGAGGCGGTGAGCGGTAAGCTGCGGACTTTGCCCGAAGAGACCGATATCGGTACGGTGCTCAAAACGGTAGCAATGACCCTCATTTCCACCGTCGGCGGGGCTGCAGGGCCGCTTTATGGAACCGCGTTCCTGCGCGCATCGGCAGTGGCCGCAGGGAAACAGGAAGTAGATGCCTCCCTGGCTGCTGCCGCTCTTGCGGCTGCGATTCAGGGAATCAGGGAACGGGGAAAAGCCACAACAGGCGAGAAAACTATGCTGGATGCCCTGGAACCGGCTTTAGCCGCCTTTAATGAAGGCTTAGCAGCGGGAAAACCGGTGCTGGAATGCTTGGATCTGGCCGTTGCGGCTGCTGAGAAAGGTGTCGAATACACCAAAACGATCGTTGCGACCAAAGGCCGGGCCAGTTATCTGGGCGAACGCAGTTTAGGGCATCAGGATCCGGGGGCCACTTCAGCGACCATTATTCTTAAAACGCTAGCCGACTATTGCCGTCAGCAGCAGATGGGGGTGATGTAGGTGGTCGGTATTGTGGTAGTATCCCATAGTGCTAAAGCTGCGGAAGGAATTGTAGAGATGGCCGCACAAATGGCACGGGACGGGCAACGTATTATTGCCGCCGGAGGCACCCATGGCGCCATTGGCACCGATGCTACGCTGATTGCAGCGGCGATTGAGGCAGCAGACACAGGCGACGGGGTTTTGGTTGCTGTGGATCTGGGCAGTGCGGTGCTTAGTGCCGAGACGGCCCTGGAATTCTTGCCGGAAGCCCTGCAAAAGCGGGTACAGATTGCCGATGCACCGGTGCTGGAGGGGACTGTCAGTGCCGTGGTGCAAGCCTCGCTCGGCGGGACGCTGGCGGAAGTGTTGGCGACGGCTGAAGGGGCGCGGGAATTACGGAAAAGATAGCTGCCGTTTGCAGTGGAAGGAGTGAAACTATGACACAAACAACGCTGAAACTGACCAATCGTCTGGGCTTGCATGCACGTCCGGCGGCTCAGCTTGTCCAGACTGCCGCTAAATTTAGCAGTAAGGTCACTCTTGCGGGCAACAATAAAACGGTGGACGCGAAAAGTATTCTGTCGGTGATGACAATGGGGCTGGTTGGTGGAATGGACATTACCCTCACTGCCGATGGTCAAGATGAGACAGCCTGCATTGCCTCATTAACAGCGCTGATTGAAAATCAGTTTGGTGAAGAATAGGTGTAAGACAGCCTCAACCCATGCAAAAATGCGGGTTGAGGCTGTCTTACATTTGAACATGGTCTATTACCTGTTTCACTGCCGGCTTGGGACCATAGCAGCGCAGAATGCGGCATTCTTGGTCACTGGCTTTTTGAATAGCAAGCTCTTTAAGTTGCGCAGGCAAAAAGAACTGGTCCCCTTTTTGGAAAGCTTGCCTCACTCCGTTGGCACAAATAGTTCCTTTACCGGATAATACATAGATTCCCGAGAAGCTTGCCTCTGCATCCAATTGCAGCGAAGAGTCGATCTTTAACTCAGTCATGCGGAAATAATCGGTATTCTGGTAGCCGATCAGTTCGGTTTCATGGCCGCCTCGCTCCTCCCGCAAGAGGGCAGGCGGGATCTTCCAGCGTTTTTGGGTCTCTTCCCGTGTGAAGCCGCCATAGGTGAAGCAGTCAAACATCCGCTCAAAACCTAGCCCTTGATGACACATAAAATCAGCCACCTGAAAACCGGAAGGTGTTGTCCGCTCTACCCGAATGGTATAATCGGTGGGCTCCTGAATTTCCACAAGGAAACAGCCTGCGCCGATGGCATGCGGAATGCCGCCCTCAATGAGGAAAGTATCCCCCTCATGCACTTCAAAGCGGTGCAAGCAATCCAGCATATCATGCAAATTCTGACATTCAAATAAAGCTATCCATTGTTCGCGTGTTACACCCGGCTTGAAGCCAAGATAGATGCAGGGCGGCTGCCCGTTAACTGGTCGGCCGTCAAGAATGTGCCAGCATTCGGTTTTACCGAAGTCCGAGTGAAACAGCGCTTTTGCCGTCGGACGATCGGGGTGTGCCTGCACAGTCAGACGTTCTGCGGCATCAATCAGTTTAACCAGTACACCTGTACTTTCTCCAAAGCAGGCAACATGCTCTCTGCCCAAAAAACCGGCCGGATTAGCTGTAATAAGCGATTTGAGTGAAACGGGCGGCATTGCTCCTGCAACCATACTCAGTCCCTCGTCCTGAATTGCCTCACGTCCGGCATTGCGGGCAGACACCACCGACATTATCCATTCCTCGGGGAAATGGCTGTCTTTTGCCTGCGTCACCCCATAAAACTCATCTAGCATCTTGCCACCAAGATAGGTGCGCCATGCCCGTGCTGAAGCCAGTTTAATCGCTTGTGTTGCGTCCACTGAAAGCTTCCTCCCTTTTCTCAAAAAACAGATTATATTTATTATTTAGTTAATTTAAGTATTGTACTAACTAATATATTAGTTTAATATATTAGTTAGTACAATACAGAATCTATTTAATGACCAAATTTATTTGAAGGGGAGGCGGTTTAGCGGTAAAACGCTCATTACGGTATAGGTACTGAGTTATTACGGATCAAAGGGAGGAACAAAGTCGTGATTGACATTATTTCCGGTATTTTACTGCTTATTACATTTATTGGCCTGATAGTCTATTGTATGAAGGGCGGAAACTTACTCGTTGGCTTTATCGCAACCTCTATACTTTGGTGCATTATTGGGCGGGTACCTCTTAATATCGTTGTAACCGATATTTTTCAGACATCAGTAGAGACTTATGGCAAAACAATTGCGATTATCGTGTTTGGCGCTTGGTTTGGACGCATGCTTGTTGACACAGGTATTGCGGGTTATATCATCAGAAAAACTGTTGAACTGGCCGGAGATAAGCCGCTGGTTACCACGCTGCTCCTGAGCATTGTCTGTGCCTTGATTTTCACCAGCGCATTCGGCGTAGGCTCTGTTATGGCAATTGGCATGATTGTATTGCCCATCCTGTTCTCCCTCGGCATTGATAAGAAAACTGCATTGGGCGCTTACCTGCTTGCAGTTGCAGCCGGCATGTATCTGAATATCGCTTATGTAAGCCAGTTCTTTGCTGTATTCAAGAATGTAAAATATGACGACAATTATATCCACTTTGCTGTTATTGCTACAATTGTGCACATTGCCGTGATGGTAGCGTTCATCCTGTTTAACTATAAGCGCGCCCAAAAGGGCGGCAGAGCCCGTGCATGGGCGGCGAGCACTGCACCTGAGGTGAAAGAAGCCAAAACTTTACGCTGGGACTGCATGATTGTGCCGTTTCTACCGATTATTATGGTTTCGTTCTTCAAATGGCAGCCCGTTCCCTCCTTCTTACTGGGCATTTTCCTTGGCCTGCTTTTGACCGGCAACATGGCTTCCTATAGCCTAGCTGTGGAAAAAATCCAAAAGACGCTGTATGACGGTATTGCCGACAGCGGTCTCCTGATTGGCATGCTGTACAGTGTAAACATCTTCCAGGCAGCGGCCAAACAGGTTTCCCCCATTCTACAAAACCTGTTGGGCGGCATTATTCCCACCACGCCGGTTGTGATCCTGATCGCTGTTTGCGTGCTGGCACCGCTCGCATTATTCCGCGGGCCTCTGATGATCTGGGGCTCTGGCATTGCGCTGGTCTCCATCTTCCAGGCAATGGGCGTTTTCAGTGAAATGTTCCTGTTTGCGTTGTTTCTTATCCCGCCGGTTGCTATTGTGGCAGGCGCCTGCCCGACCCAGTCGTGGACTATGTGGGGCCTGAGCTATGCAAAGCTGGAACCGAAGCAATATATCAAAACCAACTTGCCCTGGGCTTGGGTCATTCTGATCATTGTTGAGATTATGGCTTATATTATGCTAGGAAACGGTTGACCAATGCCGAAATGAGCCTGTCTGGGTTAGTAATAAAAAAGTGGCCGGCTTTTGCCGGCCGCACGCCTAAACACATCGGAGGATTTTATTTATGAAGAGAGCAATTCGCATCGGCATTGACGTTGGCGGCACTCACACTAAGGCTGTCGCCATTGATAATAATACAAACGAAATTGTGGGCAAAGGCTCTGTTATGACTACTCATCACCATGAGCGCGGTGTAGCTGCCGGTGTTGTGGAGGCCTTTCAGAAATGCCTTGCCGAAAATAAAATCAAGCCTGAGGAAGTTATCTTTATCGCTCACAGCACCACGCAGGCTACCAACGCCCTGCTGGAGGGAGACGTTGCCCGCGTAGGTGTAATCGGTATCGGCGGGAGTTGGCTGGAGGGTTTTCTTGCCAAAAAACAAACCAGGATCAGCAACATCGACCTTGGTACCGGTAAGTTTATCGAAATTGACCATACTTACATGAAAATCAAAGAAATGTCTCCCGAGAATGTGAAAAACGTTATAAAGGGCATGATCAGTCAGGGAGACCGTGTAATTGTCGCTAGCAAAGCCTTCGGCGTGGACAATATGAGAGAGGAGCGGGCTGTGGCTGAGGAAGCTGAGCGGCAAGGCATTCCTTGCACCATGGCCTCGGATATCACAAAACTGTACGGTCTGACTACGCGTACCCGTACTGCCGCTTTGAACGCATCCATCCTGCCTAAGATGCTTGACACGGCGAACTCCACCGAGCAGAGCGTGCGTTCTACAAACATAAATGTGCCCCTCATGATTATGCGCGGCGACGGCGGCGTTATGGAGATCAATGAGATGAAAAAGCGTCCCATCTTAACGATGCTCTCCGGCCCGGCAGCCAGTGTTATCGGTGCTTTGATGTACCTGCGCGCTTCAAATGGCATTTATTTTGAGGTGGGCGGTACTTCCACAAACATCGGCGTGATCAAGAATGGACGCCCGACCGTTGACTATTCCATCATCGGGGGACACCGCACCTATGTAAACAGCCTTGACGTGCGCGTACTGGGGGTTGCAGGGGGAAGCATGGTGCGCGCCAAAAAGGGTGAAGTGATTGATGTCGGACCTCGCTCTGCACATATTGCCGGTATGGGCTATGCTTGTTTTACCGACATAGGCCTGTTTGACGGCGCGACGTTATATCACGTAAAACCCCGCGCAAACGACCCTGCCGACTACGTGGCGATCAAGCTGAACAACGGCGAGAGCGTTACCATTACCAACACCTGCGCAGCAAACGTGCTGGGCATTCTGGAGGAAAACGACTATGCCCGCGGCAACTTCGAGTCAAGCTGCAAAGCGATGCAGCTTTTAGCCGATGAGGTGGGCATGTCGGTTGAAGAAACGGCAAAAGCAATTTTGACAAAGTCTTGTGAGAAGATTGTACCTGTCATTGAAGATCTGATTACCAAATATAAAATTGAGCGCGAACAGATTGTTCTTGTAGGTGCCGGGGGCGGAGCGGGCTCACTGCTGACCTTTACGGCCAATATGATGAACTTTAAATACCAAATCCCTGAAAATGCTGAGGTAATTTCTTCTATCGGTGTGGCCCTTGCTATGGTGCGTGAGATGGTGGAGAGAACCATCCCTAACCCGACCGCGCCCGATATTGCCCAGTTGAAGAAAGAGGCCAAGGAGCTTGCCATGAACAGCGGTGCCGTGGAAGACAGCATTGAAGTATATGTGGAAATTGACGATCAGGCGCAGAAGGTTACCGCCATTGCCATGGGCTCTACCGAGGTGAAAACTACCGATTTAATGAAAAACTGCACCGCCGAGGAGGCCATTGAGATTACGGGAGAATCCATCGGTGTGGACAAAAGCGCAGTGAAGATGGCCGCCTCCAATGGATTTGTATTTGTTGCAGCAGCTGAGAAAAACGGAAAATATCCTGTCCGCGTTGTCGACAAAAAGGGCTTTATAAAGGTCCAGCGGGCAAACGGCTTTGTAGAACGGACTACAATGAAAAACGCCTCTGATACCTTACGGAGGATGTGGGACAATGCCAGCAATTTTTCAAGTGAAGTGCGCATCAACCCCGATGTCTATGTCATTGCGGGCTCGCGTTTTCTGGACTACTCCGGCATTCCTGAGCTCATACAGGTTTCGGGCTTGATTGAAGCCGAGCTTGGCGACTACGCACCGGAGGATGATTTGATTTTGGTGCTTGCCCGCAATGAGTTGTAATAATACTCCGAGATGTGAACCTGCCGTGCTGCACCGTGCCGTACAGACAGCGCTAAATTGTGCAGATGATGCGTGGTATCGCTACACGCTGAGAAAGGATGTTTGCGGCTGCGCACTCAGCAGTGGCGAGGAGCATGCAGTGCTGGACGGCGCAGTGCAAACTGCCACCAATACAGCACGGCAGGTCATGGCACAGTATGGTTTACTTTCCCCGCAGGAGCTTGCCGAGGCGATGTGCTTAAAGCTTGTGCATACTTCTGGAGAATTGCGGCAGCCATACCTGTATATGGGGCTTTATGAGCCGGCTACCCGTACAATTACAGTGAATGAAAGTGCAATTTTATTGGTGCGGCAGTTCATTGACGCGAATGGTTTGGAGGTCTTTACCCCGTCAGCTGACATCATGCGTGTAGTGCTGTTTCACGAGATTTTCCATGCGCTGGAGGAGGAAAAACCGGACATTTATACGCGCAGCCGTATGCTGGAGCGCAGGGTGTTGGGAATACTTCCCTATAAACGCGGACTGGCTGGCGTGTCAGAGGTGGGGGCTATACATTTTTCCAGATGCATGGCAGGTATCTCCTACTCTCCCTGTATTTTTGAACGTTATTTATTACTGGCACTGGGACAGTTATCAATTGATTTTTTGCCGCCGAAAGTGTAGAATGAAAAAAAGGTAAAACTGCGGCGGCATTGGAAGGGGCATTTTTATGCAGATGACAATGCGCTGGTTTGGTACCGGCTACGATTCGGTCACTCTGGAGCAAATCCGGCAGGTGGCCGGTGTGACGGGCGTTATCACCACTTTATATGGCACAAAGCCCGGAGAGCTTTGGAAGACTGAAGATATCCGTGCAATGAAGGACGAAGTGGAGGCCGCGGGACTGACGGTAGCTGGAATTGAGAGCGTGAATATCCACGATTCCATCAAGGTTGGCTCGCCCGACCGGGAAGAGTATATCAATAACTACATCAAAACGCTCGAGCGCTTGGGTGAAGCGGATATTCGCCTTATTTGCTACAACTTTATGCCTGTGTTCGACTGGACCCGGTCGGATCTTGCCAAGCTGCGCGCAGATGGCAGCACCGTACTGGCCTATGAACAGAAAATCATCGATCAGACCAATCCGGACGACATGCTGTCCTCAATGGACGTAAAGTCAAACGGCTTTGTGCTGCCGGGCTGGGAGCCGGAACGCATGGCCCGCATCAAAGAGCTGTTTGCGCTGTATAAGGAAGTAGACGAGGAGAAGCTGTTTGCTAACCTCAAGTATTTTCTTGAGCGTATTATGCCCATCTGTGAGAAGTACAGCATTAGAATGGCCATTCATCCGGATGATCCCGCTTGGCCTGTATTTGGACTGCCCCGTATCGTAACAGACAAGGAAAAATTGTTGCGCCTAATTCGCCTTGTGGACAGTCCCTGCAACGGTGTAACGCTCTGCTCCGGCAGCCTGGGATCCAACCCGGAAAACGACATTCCGGACATTATTCGCGCGTTAAAAGGGCGCATTCATTTTGCCCATGTACGCAATCTGCGCCACAACGGCCCTGGTGATTTTGAAGAGGCGGCGCACTTTTCCAGTGATGGTTCTTTGGATATGTTCAAAATTATGAAAGCGCTGTATGATATCGGCTTTGACGGGCCTATCCGTTCGGACCACGGCCGCGCTATCTGGGGTGAAATTGCCATGCCCGGCTACGGTCTTTACGACCGGGCGCTTGGCGCAAGCTATCTGAACGGCCTATGGGAAAGTATTGAGAAAATGTCCCGCCACCGCTAACCAAAAAGGAGAGCTATAATTGCAGTACGACGACCAATTGGCGCCACTGAAGGAACAGGCTTTAAATGACGGTGAGGTATATCCTGTGCTTCGTCGCGCCATTGTGGAGCTATACCTGCAGCCGGGCACTGTTTTGAGTATCAAGGATATCTGCCAGCATTTTGAAATGGGCCGTTCGCCGGTGCGCGACGCTCTCATCCGCCTGGACCAGGAAGGGCTCGTGACCCTGTTGCCGCAGCGAGGCACGATGATCTCACAAATTGACCTTTCCCGCGTGGAGCAGGAAAGGTTTCTGCGCCTTTCGGTTGAGGAAGAGGTGATGAAACTCTTCATGGCCTGTCATACGCCGTCGGATATTACGCTGCTGCATGAGGTACTGCGCCAGCAGCAGGAACTTTGCGGTCAAAAGAATTTCGATACTCGCCGCTTTCTTTGGTTGGACGATGAATTTCATCAGGTATTTTACACTGTGGCAGATAAGTTGTTTTGCTTGCAAGCCATTCAGAATGTGGGGGGCCATTACCGCCGCATGCGCTTGCTTACTTGCAACGCCAGCACCAGCGTGGAGGAAATTTTGCGCCAGCACAGCGCGCTGATTACCGCATTGCAGGTACGTGATACCGAGCTGATGTGCAATATCTTTCACTCTCATTTGCGTAAACTGGACCGTGAAGAGCGGCTTTTGCTGAAAAAATACCCCTATTTGTTTAAGAGCAGCAGTAATTATGAATTTGTGAGTCCCATGTGGAAGGCCGATTACCTGCAAACTTTAAAAACAAAAAGAGTGTGATTATTCCTCTATTGGCGTCTTAGGTCCTTGGAGTTGGTACTGGTAAAAAGCCAAGTCTAGCCACTTGCCAAATTTATATCCCGCTTTTTGAATGATACCAGACTGAATAAATCCTAATTTTTCATGCATTAACTTACTGCCCTCATTGGTAGCGTCAATACCGGCAACCATGGTAGCATAGCCTTTTGCATTAGCAATCGCGATAAGTTCTTGCAGCAGGGCCGTTCCAAGATGTTTTCCTCTATGGTTTTTGTGGACGTAGACGGAATGCTCTATTGTGTACTTATACGCGGGCCAAGCTCTAAAAGGCCCAAATGTTGCGAAACCAACGACGACATTGTTTTCTTTGAATACCAGTACAGGAAATCCGTCGCTAATTTTCTTTTCATACCAAGATGTTCTGTCGGCAAGAGTATGGGGTTTGTAATCATAGACGGCTGTCGTGTTGACTATTGCCTCATTATAAATCTCCAAGATAGCAGTTAAATCACCGTGCTCCGCATAACGAATCATAGACGTACCTCCGCATAGGTTTTATTTTATGAGCTAAAAAGCCCAGGGTGAAGCCACATAGTTTTGAGTTCGACAGGGACCGTGTATGCTTCCTGCAGGAACGCCATTTTTTAGGACAGTATATGAAGAGTAATTATATAGTTCTGGATTCGTTATCGAGCAGACTGTAATATTCAACGATCCAGGCTGCTATTTGCTTGTAGCTATGAGGTAATGCCAAATTATGAGTCCTATATAGGGAATACACATAGTATATGTATGAAAAAAGCCCTAAAGATAAGAAAAACACTGCCCTGATAGGCAGTGTTTTTCTTATCTTTATTTACGAGCCTTATCAATACCGTCCAGTACTTCTTTATATTCGGTGCCATATTTATCAATTACCGGTTTGACAGCAGCCTGCCAAGGCTTGAGGTCTTTTACTTCAGTGATTGTTACGCCATTTGCGCGAATTTTGTCTTCCGCTTCTTTTTCAGTTTTAGCCCAAACACCTCTTTGATAATCTACCGAATCTAAGGCCGCTTGTTTAATAAGCTTTTGATCTTCAGGTGACAGCTTATCCCAAGCAATCTTACTGATTAATAAAACCTCCGGAATTCTTTGGTGAGCATCAAGTATAAAATGCTTAGCTGACTGATAGTGGTTCTGGGCAACAAAAGTTGGATAATTATTTTCAGCGCCGTCAATTACACCAGTTTGCAAGGCACTGAATATTTCGCCAGCCGCCATTGGAGTTGCACTTGCACCTAGAGCAGCAACCATTTCCATGTTAATTTTATTTTGCATAACACGGATTTTTAGGCCTTTTAGGCTGTCTATACCGGTAAGTGGCTTAAGGGAGTAGAAACTGCGGGCGCCGGCAGTATAATAAGCCAATCCTTTCATTCGGGATGGTTGTAGATCATTTAACATTTTTTCGCCCATTTCACCTTTAAGGAATTTCCACATATGGTCTTCACTATCAAAAATATAAGGCAATGAGAATACGCTCATTTGTTTGTTGAATTCACCTAATGGTGATGAGCTTACGCGCGTAAACTCAAGTGCACCTAATTGTATTTGCTCAAGAACAGCTTTTTCTTCCCCTAATTGTGCTCCGGGAAAAACATCAATAGTGATACGGCCATTTGAACGTTCTGCTACCAACTCGGCAAATTTTTTGTCACCTAAAGTTACCGGATGTTCAGCTGGATTACTCTCAGCCAGACGGAATTTGTACTTAGCTCCCTCTTTTTTCGCATCAGCTTGACTGGCATCCTTTTGCCCACAACCAGTTAACAGCATAGAACCGGCTACTACTACAGATAATACCGCAACTAAAAGTCTTTTTGTGGTCATATACTCTCCCCCTTGTTTTGTTTTACCCTTATTATTTCGGTAAGTTTAACCATAGAGCACGTTTCTCGTAGATTTGTATAACGAATATCAGTCGAGTAGGGTAATCGTTACGCCTGATAATTCCAAATATTCTATATGCCGTATAAAATGCCTTTTCCGGTTTGTTCCATGTGGTGAAATATTTCAATGAAGCAAAGAGTTATGCTAATAAAAGTTAAGGAAAATATCTAAAAACATTACTTAGTATGTTTTACGACTGGGACAAAATCCTCAAAATTAGTGGATACCTGCAGTACTTTGTGTTTCAATGGTATTGGTTATTAGTGTATTATCTTATTATAATGATAAAGTGAGGTGAATGGCGTGGACTATAAATTCCTTTTAGAATCAGTGTTAGAGCATTTGGATGAAGGAATTTTAGTGGTAGATAAGAATGCAATTGTTACTGCTTACAATGAACCGGCAACTAATATAGCAGGCATTACACAGGAAAAAGCGATTGGTAAAAATATATTGGATATTTTTCCTGGTCTGACATCGGCAAGCAGTACTTTCTATAGAGTATTGAGAACTAAACAGCCTATTATCGATTATGTTCAGACATACATCAATTATCAGGGTCTGAAAGTGTCTACCCTGACGACGACGATACCATTGATTAAACAAGGAGAAATTGTCGGTGCACTTGAAATTTATCGGGATTTAACCCAGGTAAAAGAACTGTCTGAGAAAGTGTTAAATCTTCAATCTGAATTGTTTAAGAAAAAGAACAATGACAAATCATATAAGGGAAATGGAGTAATGTATTCCTTTGATGATATTATTGGAGAAAGTGCAGCTATAAAAGTGCTAAAGGAGCGGGCACGAAAAATTGCAGATAGTAATTCACCGGTATTGGTCTATGGTGAAACAGGGACTGGCAAAGAGCTTTTGGTTCAGGCTATACATAATGAGGGGAAGATAAGAAAAAATCAGCCTTTTATCGCTCAAAACTGCGCAGCGCTGCCCAATACACTTTTGGACAGCATATTATTTGGCACCACATCAGGCAGTTTTACCGGTGCGAAGGATAAGCCGGGGCTCTTTGAACTTGCTGACGGGGGAACTTTATTTTTAGATGAAGTTAATTCCATGGATATGGAGCTTCAGGGAAAGTTATTGCGTGTTTTGCAAGATGGTATTGTCCGAAGGGTAGGGGGAACAAGTACGGTACTTGTTGATGTAAGAATTATAGCCAGTACTAATGAACATCCTCTAAAAATGGTAGAACAAAAACTTTTGCGGAAAGATTTATATTATCGGTTAAACGTTATTCCTCTAAATATTCCTGCTTTGAAGGACAGAAAAGAAGATATTGCCCTTCTCACGAAGTTCTTTATTGGTGTATATAATGCTAAAGTGAATAAAAAAGTGGAGAAAATTTCTCTGGAGGCTTTGCATGTATTACAGTCCTATCATTGGCCTGGAAACGTTAGAGAATTGAAATATGCTATTGAAAGCATTATGAACTTTACTGATAGTAATATCATTGACATAAATGATATACCTCCTCATATAATCAGTCCTATACAAGCAGCTGAGATGGCGCAGGAAGAGTCTTCAGAAGATCTAGCCGATACTTCGCTGACGGACAAGCTCAATGATTATGAGAAGAGATTAATTCAAATGGCCATAAAGCAAGCAAATGGAAATGGCGCAAAAGCTGCACGAATCTTGAATACGCCTCGGCAGACTTTACACAATAAGCTTAAAAAGCATAATATTAATTGGGAAATCATAGTAAATAATGACATATAAGCCATACTAATGTCCCTAAATCCAGACGATGTCATAAATGTTGTCGTCTGAATTTAGGGACATTCTAATACAGCAGAAGCATTCGCCGCTATTCTCCTATAAATAATGCATTTGGCATAGTTATTGCATTACATAGTGTTAGTGTGAAAAGTATCTGAGGCAATGATAAGAAAAAGCTGGTAGCAGTTCTACTATAAAAAATGAATTAAATTGAAGGTGATTCTTTGACGATAGGAACAGTGCTTAATATTCAGAAGTACTCAATTTATGATGGCCCGGGGATACGAACCTCCGTTTTTTTGAAAGGATGTGTATTAGCCTGTTGGTGGTGTCATAATCCAGAGAGCCTGGCGTTAAAGCCGGCAATAGTTTTTTGGAAGAACAGATGTATCGGCTGCGGAGATTGTGTAAAAAGTTGCTCCAAAGAAGCAATAATGTTTATTGACCAAGCTTTAAGAAAAGATGAGGAAAAATGTAGTTTATGCGGTGCCTGTATAGATGCATGCCCTACTGGAGCTATGGAGAAGATCGGCAAGAGCATGACCAAAGCAGATGTCATGAAAGAAATAGAAAAAGACAGAGTTTTTTATGAAGAATCGGGCGGCGGTGTTACATTCTCCGGGGGAGAAGCCTTAACACAAATAGACTTTCTTGACAGCCTTCTGGAAGCATGTAATTCACAAGGCATTCATACAGCTTTAGATACTTCCGGCTATGCACCTTGGCAATCAATTGCCAGAATAAAAGACAAGGTTGATTTGTTCTTATATGATATTAAGCTTATGGATGAAGGTAAACACAGCAAATATACGGGTGTATCCAATCAGCTTATAGTAGAGAATCTGAAGAAGCTCGCAGCAAACAACCGTAAGATCTGGATTCGTGTACCTGTTATACCGGGGATAAATGACGATAAGGAAAACATTGAAAAAATGGGTGCATTTATATCTTCTTTGAGTTTGAGAGAGGTCTTTCTATTGCCATATCATAATATTGCTATTGATAAATATGCCAGGCTGGGCAAAACATATCAACTTTCTGACCTGCAGGCTCCTTCCCCTAGGAAATTAGATGAAGTATCCCAACAGTTAAAAGGATTTGGGCTAAATGTACAAATAGGAGGATGATAAGAATGGCAAAAGGAATGAGCCTCAATAATAGGGTAAAAAGATTGAGAGAACAGAGTGTTAATGCAGTTCCGCGGTTATCCATCGAAAGAGCCGTGCTAGTAACGGAAGCTTACAAAAAATACGCAGGCAAGGTTTCTATTCCGGTATTAAGAGCATTAACATTTCAATATCTCATGGAGAACAAGACTATTTGCATCAATGAGGGTGAGCTGATTGTCGGTGAACGGGGAACTGGCCCTCAAGAAGCACCAACTTACCCAGAGTTATGCTGCCACACGGTAGAAGATTTTGATATTATGGATCAGCGGGAGAAAATTTTCTTTCGGGTTGATGAAGAAACAAAACGAATTCAAAAAGAAGAGATTATTCCTTTCTGGAACGGGAAAGCCATTCGTGATTTAATGTTTGATCAAATGACGCCAGCCTGGAAGGACTGCTATGAGGCTGGAATTTACACTGAATTCATGGAACAGAGAGCTCCTGGCCATACGGTTGCAGGCGGAAAAATATATCAGCAAGGCTTTCTTGATTTTAAAAAAGGCATTGAGCACCAAATTCAGGCATTGGATTATCAGCATGATTCCGAAGCTTATGAAAAGCAAGAAGAATTAAGAGCGATGGCAATTTGCTGTGATGCGATTATTACCTTTGCTCAAAGGCATGCTGACAAGTCCAGGGAGTTGGCTAGGGTAGAACAGGATGCTGTAAGGAAAAAAGAACTGGAAGAGATTGCAGCGGTTTGCAGTCATGTACCGGCGTATGCACCAAGAACTTTCCGAGAAGCGCTACAAACCTACTGGTTTGTCCACTTAAGCGTAATCACGGAATTAAATACGTGGGATTCCTTCTGTCCGGGGAAGCTGGATATGCATCTCAATCCGTTCTATGAACGAGAGGTTCAGGCAGGGACATTAACGCGTGAGGCTGCGAAGGAATTATTGGAATGCTTCTGGGTGAAATTTAACAATCAGCCGGCCCCTCCCAAGGTAGGTATTACTCTCCAGGAAAGTGCTACTTATACTGATTTTTGTAACATCAATATTGGCGGTATCAAGCTGAACGGCACTAACGGAGTAAATGAAGTATCTTACTTGCTCTTAGATATTGTTGAGGAAATGGAACTGCTGCAGCCTAGTACAAATGTACAAATCAGCAGGAAAAACCCGGACCAGTTTGTCATTAGAGCTGCTGAAGTCATTCGGGCCGGAATGGGCTTTCCTTCGGTATTTAATACGGACGCAGTATTGGAAGAACTTCTCCGTCAAGGGAAAAGTCTTGAAGATGCCCGCGGCGGCGGTACCAGCGGTTGTGTAGAGGTAGGTTGCTTTGGCAAAGAAGCTTATATCTTAACAGGGTACTTGAATCTTGTAAAAATACTGGAGATTACACTTCATAATGGCATTGATCCGCGAACGGGTAAAAAGCTGGGGGTCGAAACAGGTGATCCAGCCCAATTGGGGTCATTGGATGAGCTATTAGCAGCATTTAAGAAACAGATTGAACATTTTGTTGATATTAAAATTAGAGGCAATAATATTATCGAAATACTGTATGCTAAATATATGCCTTCTCCATTCCTGTCGATTGTTATTGATGATTGTATCGAAAGGGGTAGGGATTATAATGCAGGCGGTGCCAGGTACAACTCCAGATATATCCAAGGCGTTGGTATTGGCAGTATTACAGACTGCCTGTCAGCCCTCGAATGCCATGTGTACAATAATAAGAAATTCTCAATGGATGAATTATTAGAGGTACTAGCGGTTGATTTTGCCGGTCATGAAAAGGTGCGTCAGCTGCTTTTAAACAAAACACCAAAATACGGCAATGATGAGGATGCTGCAGATCATATTATGCTCAAGGTTTTCGAGATTTTCCATGAAGTTGTAAACGGAAGAAAAACTCCAACCGGTGGAACCTATAGGATTGAGATGCTGCCAACAACCTGCCACGTATACTTCGGAGCAGTCACCGGCGCCACTCCGGATGGCAGGAAGGCCGGGCGCCCTCTTTCCGAAGGTATTTCTCCTGTACAAGGGGCAGATAAAAACGGTCCTACAGCAGTCATCAAATCAGCAGCCAAAATGGATCAGTTAAGAACCGGCGGTGCATTACTTAATCAGAAGTTTACGCCACAAGTAGTACACGGAGAAGCAGGCCTGAAGAAACTAAAAGATCTAATTCGGGCCTACTTCAAGCTGGATGGACATCACATTCAATTCAATATAGTAGATGCCGCTACATTAAGGGATGCTCAAAAGAATCCGGAGAAATATAATAATCTTATTGTACGGGTAGCCGGTTACAGCGATTACTTCAATAACCTTACTCAAGCTTTACAGGATGAAATTATTGAACGAACAGAGCATCAAGATTTCTAAAGACCTATCTGCGCTGCTGTTATGGTACAAGGGACGACATCACTAGTTGACGTGAAGGCAATTTTCCCCCGAAGGCAATTGTTATACTCCTGAAATCTTATTCTAAGTTATTCTGGTAGTAAATATAATCAATATCAGAATTATGATTTGGGGGAGAAGAAATATGCCCAAGCGCTATCTTACCAGCAACCAGGGAGCACCTGTTAGTGATGATCAACATTCATTAATTGTTGGTGAAAGGGGTCCAATCCTACTGGAGGATACAGTTTTCCTCGAAAAGATCGCACACTTTGACAGGGAGAGAATCCCTGAAAGAGTATTGCATGCCAAAGGTGCCGGAGCTTTTGGGTTTTTTGTACCCTATAAGTCAATGGCCTCGTTAACCAAGGCGAATTTTTTACAAGATCCTGAACAGAAAACACCTGTTTTTGTTAGATTCTCAGTGGCGGGCGGCTCTTTGGGCGGGGCGGACACTGTGCGGGACATTCGAGGATTTTCGGTAAAATTTTATACAGAAGAAGGTAATTATGATATTGTAGGTAACCATATTCCGGTTTTCCCGATTCGAGATCCTCTACAATTCCCGGATTTAGTTCATGCCTTGAAACCAGACCCGGTTACTAATGTCCGGGGCGGAGCAATCTCAACCAGCCGTTTCTGGGATTTCATGTCTTTAAGACCGGAGTCTATGAATTTTCTTACTTATTTGTTTGCAGATATTGGAACTGTCAAAAGCTATAGAACCATTCAAGGGTTTAGCGTCAATACCTATAAGTGGGTAAATCTGCGTGGGGAAGAGGTTTATATTAAGTACCATTGGGAGCCATGTGCAGGTGTTGAATACATAGACAGCATGACAGCGGTTCAGCTTGCCGGAGCTGACCCTGATGTGGCGCAGCGGGATTTATTTGATACCATTGCAGCAGGCCATACTGTCGAATTTGAAATGCGTGTGCAAATATGGAAAGTTGAAGATGAATGCGATTTGCCCTTTGATCCATTGGATTCCACTCATATTTGGCCGGAAGACTTATTTCCATTAATGCCGGTAGGAAGAATGGTGCTAAATAAAAATCCGGAGAATTTTTTTGCCGAAGTTGAGCAGTCCGCATTTTCTCCGGCCGCAATTGTACCCGGCATAGATTTTTCCAATGATAGAATATTGCAAGGCCGCATTTTTGCTTATGGAGATACGCAAAGATACCGTATAGGTGTCAATTATTTGCAGCTCCCCACTAATATGCCTAGAAAACCGATTGACAATAAAATGCAGGACGGAGCTATGCAAACTATGTTTGGCGAAAGCATTGCCAACTATTTACCAAATACATTAGGCGGTGGAATGCCCGTAGAGGCACCTGAAACAGGTAAGCCTGTGCGGGAATTCGTGTCAGGTAATGTAGAAAGGACGGAGTTAGTAGGTGACAATTATTACCAAGCCAGGTACAGATATCGGAATATGTCTGGAGTGGAAAAGAAACATTTGGTTTCGAATATTGTTGAAAGTTTAAGTCAAGCTTACGAGCCTATAAAGAGGAGAATGCTTGAACATTTTATGCGGACAGATAATGAACTTGGCAGCAGAATAGCACAGGAAATAAATATGACCTAATGCTTCTAGTCTCTAGTGTTATTGCTAACGAGGAAAACAAAGAGAACTCTTGCCAAGCTCTAGTGGATTTGACAAGAATTTCTCTTTGTTTTTGGCCGCAAGGAGGATCTATCCATAAAATCGGATAAAATCATCTATTCTATTGGACAGTAACAAGGGCCAGGCTTCCTCAATCTTTTCAAAAGGCCATTCCCACCAGGCAATTCTCAATAGCTCACTTATCACCTGTTCATCAAAACGTAATCTGTGCAACTTAGCGGGATTGCCCACCACAATTGAATAGGGGGCAATATCTTTTGCTACAACACTATGTGCGCCAATAACCGCTCCATCACCGATTTTAACACCTGAAAGAATAGATGCTTCATTTCCTATCCAAACATCATTTCCAATAATGACATCACCCTTTGACATTGGATGGCCTGTAAAACAATGGGCCTGTTCGCAAAGAACATTAAATGGATAGGTAGTAATCCAGTCGGAACGATGCTCCCCGCCAAGCATAATCTCTACGCCATTAGCGATGGAACAAAAACGGCCGATTTTCAAGGTTGCTCCTTCACCCCAGGATAGAACCGTGGGAGTACCATATGTCCAATCACCAATATCATAGCCCTGATAATTTTCGTTCTGATTTAAAAAAAAAGACATGCTCATCCCCCCGCAATGCTGAAATGTGTTGATAATTTGCAGTGCACATATTTAATACAAGCTTTTGTAAACCAGGGTTAGTGGCAATGCTTTATTCCCTCCTCTTGAATTTGTTACTAGAGAGGATATGATGTTACTGAGATGTCCTATTACATTTTTCGTGGCAATTAGTGGTCTGCGGGTATAATTGCTTCCCTACTTGGCTTTCGAAAGAAACATAAATTGCATAAATAACCTGTGACGAGTTATTCTAAGAAAATGAGTTCACAACGATAAGTAAACTATCTTCAATTGGATCTTCTTATATTGATTGATTTTTATTCATACTGGAGAAGTAGCCACCTTCAAAAGGAAACTTTTGAAGGTGATGTATTGCAAGCGAGGATATTTTGTTACAGGAGATGATAACTTGAACCCTCCAGATAAGCCATCAATCCTGTTTGTCGCGCTGAATCGGCATCAAAGGCAGTATTTTCATCAACTAGGTGCAGCTTTGACCGATTCCTATCATATTCACCATATTTATTATGGCTTGTCTGATTTTTCCGGTGCACTGATAAAACCGGTATTGCCAGAGTCTGTCGCTTTTACTGAAGAAGAATTAGCAGATCTAATTCGCTTCTTACTATTAAAGGGGAAGTCTCGCAAATTTACCGGCATTCGTGGCTGGATGCATTCCCAAGCAGTTCTGGAAAGCCGAGCATATTTTGCAACTCTTTATTTTTATAAATATTTGTGCCGTGTTCCTGTTGACCTTGTATGTGTATGGAATGGCATAAATCTTCCTTTAGCATCTGCAGCAAGGGTGGCAAAAAAACTCGGTAAGAAGACCCTCTTTTTTGAAAATGGCTATTTGCAAAATACGACTACGCTAGATCCAATGGGTGTCAATTATCAAAATAGCTTAGTCCATAAGTCGCGTTCATTTTATGATGCTGTAGTGGTGCAAGAGCAACTTCTTACCCAGCTATATAGTACGGCGGCATCTATTCGGGAACTAAAAAGTAAATGGTATCAAGGGTTAATAAGCAAGCAAGAAAGCAATCAACCAGAAGAAATTGACTTGCCGGAGAATTTTATCTTTCTTCCCTTCCAGGTACAGGATGATACGCAGGTGTTGCTATATTCTCCTCACTTTAAGTCGATGGAAGAACTTGTGAATTGTGTAGTGGCTGGAGTAAAGCAGTATAACTTGATCCACGGAGAAGATCTGTGGGTAGTTGCCAAGGAGCACCCTTCCGATTTCGGACGGGTGGACTATTCTTCTTTAAAGGCTAAGTACCAAAACGATAATATCTTGTTCTTGCGCTTCTATTCGACTCCTGATTTAATTGCCCAGGCACGAGGTATTATTACTCTCAATTCCACAGTAGGTATTGAGTCCTTAGTTCATCATAAGCCTGTTATCACGCTGGGAAATTCATTTTATAATGTAGATGGCCTGGTCTGCCATGTTACACAATCAGATCAATTGTCAGAGTATATTCCATTTATGAACACAGAGCCTGACCATCAATTAATTGACAGGTTTTTGTATTATGTACGATATTGCTATTTGGCGGAAGGCTCATGGCGACAGCCTAATGAGCAGCATTTTGAAAGTGTAACCAGAAAGATTACTGAAGTTTTACAACAATAGCTGCTTAAGAGTATGCAGCATGTGTTACATCTCAAATGGCAATTAGTAATTGAGTGTTTCTCAATGATATAGTGATAATCATTATTTATTGATTAAAAATTTAATTTAACGTTAGAGGATTTTAATGGAATGTAGGAGAACTATTATAATCAAATTGAATAGTGTTTCCTAGATCAGCAAACTTAACGAAAGTTAAGGACGCAAAGCTATGGGGCTAAAGATTTTACATCAATGTCTGCCAGGTTGCTATATGAGAAACTGCTCATATGACAACCTGGTTTTTTGATGGGGGGAGAGATTGTAAGCAATTTAACTAGTAGCTTCAAATTTAAAAAAGTGAGGAAGATTATTGTTATGCGCAGATTACCTATTATTGCACAATTAGGCGGAATGTTTCTTGTATCTATTTCCTTTATGCTACTATTGCTGGGGTACGTAGCCTACCAATATACAACTGCTAGTGATACATATGAAGATTTAATTACACATACTTCTGCCAATATGCTCTTGCTCACCAAAGCTCAGGATGGTATGCATACCGGTATTGCTGATTTACGTGGTTTTATGGCCTACGCTATAAGCAGTTATGAACAAGAAGCCAGGAAGGAATTTCAGGAAAGTGCACAACAATTAAAGGCTTTTGTAGCTGGTGTAAAAAATGCAGAGGTAAAGGCTGAAGGCGCTAAATTAGAAAAGATGATGGATGACTATAACCTGAAAATGGGCCAACTCCTGGATGCAAAGAAAGCCAACGATCCTACCTTCAATACCTTATTAGCTGAAGGCCGGAATTTATCACAACAGATTGATCAGCAGTTTGATAAAACTCTTGATTTAGAAGAAAAATATTTAAAGCTGTCAACTGATAAACTTTTGCAGGAGCAAAAAACAACTAAAAAAGTGGTTGTAATATTAAGTGTGGTTATTGTTTTATTCGTTTGCAGTTTAGCTTTTTGGTATAGCAGGTCTATGGCGAAACGGCTAAATCATGTTCGAAATGAAATGGACGCAATCAGCCGCTTTGATCTAACAACTGTTAAGCAACAGATAACAGTTAATGATGAGATAGGCGATATGGCCGGCGCAATGACTGCAATGAAGGACGCTCTGCGATCCCTGGTAGGTCATATACGTCAAAGCTCCGAATCACTGGCTGCAGCTAGCCAGGAATTAAGTGCAACGGTAGAAGAGCAGTTACGTGCTGCTGAAATTGTTTCCAACACTATAGCGGAAGTTGCCAGTGGCTCCGCATTGAATACCAATAACATTACGGAGATGTCCGCTACCATTCAGGAACTTTCTGCAAGTGCGGAGGAAATGAATGCTAACGCTTTTGAGGTAAATGGGAATACGCAAAATGCCGTTGATGAGGCAGGCCAAGGCATGCATTTGCTGACCCAGATCGTTACTCAGAATGAAACAGTTGCAACATCAATGCGCAGCATTACAGAGGCTGCAAATTCGCTAGCGCAGGGATCTGAGAATATCCGTGAAATCGTTACGGTAATTCAAAATCTGGCAGGACAAACGAACTTGCTGGCATTGAATGCTGCTATTGAGGCTGCTCGCGCAGGTGAAGCGGGAAGAGGCTTTGCTGTAGTGGCTGAAGAGGTTCGAAAGCTGGCAGAACAAAGTGCTGAAGCAACTCGTCATATCGGTGAAATTATTAAAAAGATGACAGAGGATATTGATTATGCAGTTCTGCATGTAAGTAAGGGAAATGATGAGGTAGAAGCAGGAAAACAAGTAGCATTTAATACGCAAAAAGGGTTTGGCACTATTATTGAAAAACTCAATAAGGTGAAACTGGTAGTTAGTCAGATAACCTTTGCAATTGAAGAAACCGCAAAGGGGACACAGGCAATGGTAGGAAACGTCCAAAATATTAGTGCTGTTGCTGAGCAGACGGTAGCTAGTGCCCAAACGGTAGCGGCCGCATCTGAAGAACAAAGTAGCAGTATGCACGAAATAAATAATAATGCTGAATCTTTGGCGAAGATGGCAGAAGAACTTAACATGATTATAAGCAAGTTCAGACTGTAATTATTTTACGCGCTCTTGAATTGTCAGTAAAATTTACTGGCACTTTGTATTGTAAGATAATTGGGTATATGTTATTATCAAGTTATATAAAGGTATTTATTTACTACGCCAACAATTCAATATTGTGGCGGCAAGTGTATATATAGGTAGATCGATTAGGTGAATACCCTGTCGAGAAGCCAAGATACAAGCCGTGCGGTTACAGTCTGCTGTTTAAGCGGCGGTAGATGGAAGTACTCTACACCTGGTTTGTTTTGATTAATCAAAACAAACCAGGTGTTCTTATTTTTAGTTCCGTAAAACCAGATCTTGTAGTATTGAAAACTACGAGAGGTCGTTTTGCAGGTAATGAGATATCAAAAATGAGAAGGTGATAGAAGGTATAGCAAACAATATCTGCTAGAGTGCTTGTATACAATGTATTGTATACAAAAATTTAAAATGCCGTTCAGGCGCATGAACGCTAAAATGCTGGAAGTGTATTCGACAGCAAAAATGACCGCCAGGTCACAGCTGATGTCACGAAAGTAGAAGGGGGAATTAATCATGACTGTGCCAGACACAATGGAAGGCGCAATTGTATTGAGCGCCATTGACTTTTTTCTAAGTATAGTAATCATATGGGGTATTAGTTTAATTCTTCATTTCTTCCCTTATTTAAATAAATTGGGGAAGATTGACGAAGACAAGTTGACAAGTGGTCACTAAGTGACTATGTGGATTGAGAAAGGGTGGGATTTAGATGATAGAGCAAATATCCTCATTAATGATATCGCTAGCTGAGCAAACAGGGCTTGCCCAGATGTGGTGGGGTAATATGGTAATGATTTTTGTAGGTGCAGGAATGGTTTATCTCGCTCTTGCAAAAAAATACGAGCCTTTTCTTCTGCTGGGGATTGGTTTCGCATGTATTGTTGCCAATGTTCCCGGTTCGGATCTTACACAGCCGGGGGGGCTATTCTACTACGCTTATCGCGGTGTAGAGCTCGTTGTCATTCCGCCGTTAATATTTCTAGGTGTGGGGGCGATGACCGACTTTGGTCCAATGATCGCAAATCCCAGTCTAATGATTCTTGGTGCAGCAGCTCATCTGGGAATTTTCATTGCCGTAATTGGAGCTAAGGCGCTTGGTTTTACCTTAGCAGAAGCAGGCGCGATTGGCATCATCGGAGGAGCAGATGGCCCAATGGCGATTTTCGTTACGATGAAACTGGCTCCTCATCTGCTACCGCAAATTACTGTAGCCGCTTATTCCTATATGGCATTAATGCCGCTTATTCAGCCACCAATTATGAAGTTGTTGACAACGCCTGAAGAACGGCAAATTATGATGACTCAAGGGCGCGAAGTAAGCAGGCTGGAGAAAATTGCTTTTCCTTTCGTGATAGCGGTTCTTGTAAATTTCCTGTTGCCTCCGGTAGCACCGCTTATTACCATGTTAATGCTAGGGAATATGCTGAGAGAGGTGCTTATTGTTGATCGTCTTGCCAGTACTGCTGCCAATGATTTGATGAACGTTATTACGATCACGTTAACAATTGCAATTGGTTCAACAATGGCGGCTGAACGCTTCTTGAACATTAAAACACTCCAAATTGTACTGCTTGGCTTGGTAGCTTTTATGGGTGGCACTGCTTCAGGAATTATTGCGGCAAAAATTATGAATAAATTTAGCGGTGGTAAAATTAACCCGCTCATTGGTTCTGCCGGGATTGCCTCTGTACCTATTGCGGCCAGAGTAGCTCATGTTGTAGCCTTACGGGAAAACCGCTCTAATTTCCTTATCATGCATGCCATGGGGCCTAACTTAGCCGGTGTTTTTGGAACGGCTATCAGCGGAGGCATAATGTTGGCGTTGCTTGGCGTGAAATGAGGAGACCCATATAGCAAAAGACGCCGGCATGTTTACCGGCGTCTTTTTATTGTTATTCACAGAGCAGGACGGTTTATTCCGATCCCCTGGAGCCTTGACCAAATACACTATCAAGGTCAATATTATATACAATGCGGTTAAGGTCTTCCGTCGCTGCTGGAGCATTGAAGTAGCTTTCAATGATTAGTTCAGCCACTTTTTTTGAAAGATCAGCTTGTGAAATGAGCACAAGAACCGTTAGAAAGAGGCGGGCTACGTTATTAGCATCACCCTCTAAATGCGCAGTTAGGTTTGTTATAAAGGAAAGCTTATTGGAAAAATTTTCGCTGAACTCGGTAAGATAGTTTTCGGTGAGATCTAGATAAGTTGTATAAATATCTTCCAGAGGAATAAGATCATCATCAGGTGTGTTGATATCTTGTAGAACCGGTTCAAACAATCGCTTAATATCACTAATAGATAAAATACCCTTTAAATGGTAAATTAATATTAGCAGCATGATATGTTGCTGGGAATATTTTTTGTTTTTAGGTGGGATAAGCAGACGATCTTTAGTATAGTTATTTATCATTGTTTTTGTAAATATGTGATTGTCTTGAGATTTATTGGAGGAGGAATCCAAGCGTTGATTCAGGAACGTTAGTAATTGATCCATATATAATTCAATATCAGGAATGGTTTCTATTCTAATCTCATGGGATTCACGAATTCGTTTTACCAGTTCTGCTAAAGCAGCTTTTTCCATTGAAAATACACCTATCCTTTAGTAGCCGGGACCGCGATTGCCGGCACGATAATAGTATCTATCTAATATTCTATAATAACATCTATTTAGGCACATTTCTTTACATTTGTTCAAATGTGAGAGGGAAATTTCATCGCGGATTTTATTGTTAATGAAAAAGCAGTAAACCGCAAGATTGGATGTAACTAATGTGAGTGAATTCTTACAGGCCTTGGCTATCGTGGTAGCGCTCGGATTTCTTTATGTAGCAGTATTAGGTATAACCGCGGGAGTGCTTTATACTCTTGCCGGAAATAAGCAAAATGAAGCAAGAGATGGCGATGAACTTGTTGAGCTGGTAATTGAGAAGCCGTCATCAACTGTTTGGTTAGATTCTCCGGTAGATGTTTTTCATTACGCTAAACAGCGGATCGGCGGCAAACCCATCGAATATTTGATTTTGCTGCTGCTTACTTCTGACTACCGTCTGGCGGTTGAATTGCAGTGCACAGATAAGCAGAGCGAATTTGTACGTTTCCCTAAGCTGGAAATGATTATACAGCATTGTATTGGCAATGAGGTTAATTTCGCCTTTCTTGTTCATAACCATCCCCAAGGAACACTTTATCCATCGGGCGAAGATGTTCATTATACTGCTCAATTAGCTCAGAAACTCCAACAGGCAGGTATTGGGCTAATTGACCATGTAGTTGTAACAGAAGACAGATACTATTCAATGAGGGATAATGACCATTTTGGTATAGTCTTTACAGACTGTCAGGGGCGGTTCTAGTGATCAGTCAAATGCTTTTGATGTGCAGCATGGGGAGCAGCCTCAACTCTTGCTGACGCCGGGTTGAGGCTGTTCTTGTTAAAGAATTTAATGTGGTTGAGGAGGGATTTGTTTTGAACGGATATGGTCTTTTGGCTTTGGCAATTATCCTGGAGATATTTTCAACATCTATGCTTAAAGCCTCGGAAGGGTTTTCAAAGATACTGCCTGGCATTGTTTTTGTAGTAGGAATGGGTTCTTCTTTTTATGCACTTTCTCAAGCATTAACTCAAATACCGTTAAGTATAGCTTATGCTATTTGGTCAGGGGTAGGCACTGCATTAACGGCACTGATTGCCATGCTGGTTTGGAAAGAATCGATTACTATGTATACAGCAATGGGAATATTGCTGATTGTTATCGGTGTGATCTTACTTAATCTAAAGGGAACAGCCCATTAAATGCTACTCCTTCAACGATTTAAAAAAGCGTTTTAGTTCTTTTTTGGTGCATGCAGGTAAAGCGTGCCACCTTTGTCCTTGAATAGCCCCTTCTAATGCATATAACTTATTCAAACAGGCAGTAAGATCAACATTTCTTATTTTAATAAAAGCTGATTTACTTCCCAGGGCTTTTAAAGCCTCAGGTGATTCAATTCCTGCAGCTATTAGTATTTTTTCCAGTATTACGCCTATATTGGGCATTTGTGATAATCTTTGCATATTATTGCTCCTTAATAAGCATTCGAGGTAACTGGTAAGGCTGGAATACCTTCGCCTTTTGGAGATAAAACCCCTCCAATAGATATACCCTGAATTAATATTTACTAAGAAGCTTGGTAAGGCGGGAAAGAAGAACGGAAAATGAGGTGTGAGAGTATGGATGGTGTATGTTATCAATATCTGGTGTTAATTCCTGTTACTCTGGCAACATCGTTGATTACCCTGTTTACCGGGTTTGGGGTTGGCACAATTATGATGCCTATTATGGCCTTGTTTTTTGATGTCAAAGTAGCCATATTTCTAACAGCGATTGTTCACTTCTTCAACAATATGTCTCGCTTAGCGTTATATCGCTCAGAAATAAACTGGGAGATCATAAAGCGATTCGGCGTGGTAAGTATAATCGGAGCCTTTATTGGGTCATTCGCTCAAATTTACCTGGATAGCAGTTGGCTAAAAGTTGGCCTAGGAGTATTTTTAATTACCTATAGTTTGCTAACGTTAATTCCTAACAAAATTAAAATCACATTATCTGCCAATTTAGATTTCATTGGTGGCTTTCTATCCGGATTAATTGGTGGATTAATCGGCAATCAAGGAGCAATTCGCTCTTTGTACTTATTGAACTATGGACTGGGCAAGAAAGAGCTAATCGTGTCGTCTGCTTTAATTGCTGTCATCATAGATTCGACACGCATCCCTGTTTATGCATATTCTAACTATCAGTATATGCTGGAAAATAGTACGCTTCTAACCGCTGTAGTTGCGTCGGCGATTCTAGGTACGATTTTAGGGAGCAGAATACTTCCCCAAGTTTCCTACGGACTATTTAAAAAGATTATATTAGTAGGAATTCTAATTCTTGGAATCTTAATGATGCTGAGAATAATCTAATTTACAATACAAACAGGGAGTTAGGAGAGAAGGATGAGTGCATATTTTTTAGCTGGAATTGCCATGGTATTTTGGGGAATTGCTCCGATTTTCGGGAAACTTGGACTAGGCGAGGTACAACCGCTAGTTGCGCTTACTATACGGAGTGCACTTATTAGCTTAATACTATTGGTGACA
>Ga0366774_1024_pt1 | contig 27863 bp, 22 predicted proteins | sample BONcelHN113001D9_FD_207068 | JGI IMG/M metagenome (GOLD analysis project Ga0366774, IMG submission 207068) | Enriched cells from coal bed in the Powder River Basin, Montana, United States - BONCAT cells N11 rep2 HSBNCT.N11.300.1.D9 ...
GATACATACGGGCAATGAAATGGCTGTAGCTTGGACTGCCTTCATCACTACCGCCATCAGCCAGAATTGCCTTGTCCAGATTTTGTTTTACAATCGCACAGCCTGCTTTTATATATTTATTTGAGTTTGCAAACTCTGTAAACATTGCACCTGCTAAAACAAGCCCACTTCCGATCTGTAAAACATGATTCTGAGCGTAACCGGTTTCAAGATGCTTTTCAGCCTCCTTGTAAAGATGTTCGGCATGCAGTTCGATAAAGCGGTACAACCATACCCATTGCTCATTGTCAAGCGAATCTTCGCTACCCAGAAGGTACACACTGATAACAAGCACAATGGTCCTCCATGAAACCTGCATATCTCGCCAAACCATGTCGGTGTCGTGATAATTCAATGATTCGTCAAATTCTTGGTAGGGATGCTTTTCACTCCAGTCGGTAATGATTTTATACCATAATTCCACCCAATATTTTCCACAGGTCTGTGCAAATTTATGAGCAAGCGGCAGTAGCACATACATACGATGAATCCAGACATGCCATTCATATGTGCGTATTTCGGAATTGAAGGGTAGCTTAAAAACCATATCCCAGTCAAGCACTCCGTCATTATCCCATAATCTAAACAGTTCACCGCTGCATATTTTCTCAGCTAAAGTATCACCATCAGCTGTCCCGAGTTTTTCTTGTATGAAGAAAAATGCGCCACTATCAAAAATCAGATACGGAAAAACCGGCTCGTTGAGCATTTCATTTCTCGGGTACGGAAAATAGCTGGTTTTATCGCTTGCCGGATAAAATTCTGAAATATACGGTTTATAAAATATATTGTCCATAATAATCTCCATTTTTTATAAAAATCAATTCATTACTTTACCAATAACCATACAGGTTGCAAAGGACATTACATGATGAAATTATAAGCTAACATGTATATTTTGCAAGATGAATCTTTTACTATACCAGCAATGGCATAAAAAAAGTTGTTTAGGAATTTAACTTGCATAGTATTATGATTTGTTATACTTTATCGCGAGAACAAAGAAAACCATTTTGGTGATATTGTCTGCATAAAACCTGAGAACGAAGCAATTAAGAAGCTCCAAATTAAGCTCAAAGAGCAGCGGGAAGAAAACGAAATAGTAAATATCAACATTAAGCTAACCATGAAAGGTATAATAAAAAGCTCATCTTACAAATTGTCCTTTTTGTGTATATAATACAAACATAAACAAGCATGATAATTACATTGTCTGGAGATGATTCATATTATAAAATTATCAAGTTATAAAACAGAAAAAGCAAAAATGGTTTTTATTTTTATGACTCCTGCAATACTTCTCTACTTATCACTATTCATATACCCTACTATAAAAGCGTTTTATGTGAGCCTGTTTGATTGGAATGGATTTACTACAACAATGAAATTTATTGGTTTAGATAATTTCAGGGAGCTTATTCGGGATAATAGATTCTGGGATATCGCGATAAGGAACACTATAGGGTATTTCTTTATTGGTGGTCTTTCGGTTTTCATATGTGCTTTCATTTTATGCGGCATTCTTTCAACAAAGCTTAAGGGTAGGAATCTACTAAGAGCAATTATATTTTTTCCTTCAATTATTAACCCAATAGCAGTTTGTATTTTGTGGGCGTTTATTTTTAACCGCAGAGTAGGTCTTTTGAACAGTATCCTGCAAGCAATAGGGTTAGGAGCGCTGCAGCAGACATGGACCGCTCCGGAGAATGTTTTCTGGCTCCTCATTACTATATTAACATGGACGGTTACAGGATATTATTGCGTAATCCTTCTTGCGGCATTAGACCGTATTCCGATGGAGTATTTGGAGTCTGCATATATTGAAGGTGCTAATGAGGCTGTAATTTTTTTCAAAATAAAAATTCCCCTGATATGGGATGTAATGGTAACTACATTTATTTTCTGGGGAATTTCAGCGGTAAAACAGTTTTCCATATTGTTTGTATGGGGCGGAGGAGTAGACGTTCCACCTGACGGAGCAACAAACGTAGCTGTTATGATGTATATGACAGCGTTCGGCAAGAGGCTGGCAATCAACCGGATGGGGTATAGCACGGCAATGGGTGTTGTAATGTTTTTAATGGTCTTTTTACTGGTGGGTTTGATTTCAAGAATAACTCGCAAGGATGCTGTCGAATATTAGAAAGGGTGCCGCTGATATGACTTTAAGAAGAATAACAAAATTAGTTGTAAAACTTTTTCTATATTGTTGGTGCATATTTACTGTTTTTGCGTTACTATGGGTTTTATTAAGTTCCTTAAAAACAAATAATGAGTTTTTTTCAAAAACATGGGGATTGTTCAAAGTACCGCAGGTGTCCAATTATGCTAAAGTGCTTTTTCAATATAATCTTGGCAAAGGATTTATTAATAGCATATTTGTAGTAACCTTATCGATTATTGGTATCCTGATGGTTTCCGCTCCTGCAGCTTATATACTGGCAAGGATTCCATTCCCTTTTAGAGGCGCGCTTGCAAAATTTATTATTCTTGGTATGGGAATTCCTGTTCAATTGTTGTTGGTTCCACTATTCTTTACTCTTTCCAAGCTTAAACTAATAGACGATTTATGGGGATTGATTTTAGTATATATAGCACTTTCACTGCCGTATAATATATTTTTGATTATGGGATTCTTCAGATCCCTGCCTCACGAACTGGAAGAAGCAGCTAGAATAGACGGATGCAGCATGATTAAGACGTTTATTAAAATAATACTTCCTTTAGGACAACCGGCTCTTGTTACTTGTACTGTCTTTCTATTTATTGATTTAATAAATGAATTTATGCTGGCATATACATTTATCAGTTCCGAATCAAAACAAACCGTGTCTGTTGGCCTGGCCGGGCTCCAAACCTCAATGCTTTATACCGGCGACTGGGTAGCGCTATTTGCAGGGTTGACAATTGCAATCATGCCTATGGCTGTAATCTATATTTTCTTATCACGCAGCATCATTGAAGGGATTACTGTAGGCGCCGTCAAGGGATGAGTGTGCGACATATAACAGGCATAGATTGCGCAAAATGGGTTTGAACGTTAATAATTCGGATTACCGGTCTGAATTATTATATAATAAAAAAGGAGGAATTTGTTTATGAGAAACAGTAGTTTGAAAAAGGTATTGGTATTCACTCTGTCTGCCTGCATTCTGATTTCCCTGTTAACGGGTTGCGGAAGTACGCAGAACAAGCCGGAGCAGACAACCGCAAATGCTCAAAACACAACACAGGCATCTTCAGAACAGGAAAAACAGACTGACGCAAAACAATCAGGACAAGTCGAATATGTATCCATGTGGCAGTCTGGAGAGCCAGCTGGAATATGGTGGAAGGAAGTAGCGTCTGAGTTTGAAAAACAAACAGGTATTACTGTTAAAGCTACGTTTGCTGGACGTGATGTATTAACAAAAGTAAAGAGCCGGATTCTTATGGGTGATCCACCGGATATAATCGACCAGGGTATTCCATTAATCTCAGCTTCATATTTGGCAGATGAAATCATGCTAACCCCCATGGATGATTACCTGAATAATGAAAAGGGTCCTGAAGGACAAAGCAAATGGGCGGATATATTCAATATGGATATGCTTAAACCTTATTTAAAAGATGGAATAAACTATTTTATTCCATTTCAGATGTCAACAGAAGGGTTTTTCTATGACAAAAGTATGTTCAAAGAATACAACCTGACCCCACCTGCAACATGGGAGGATTTTATTAAATTGAATGAAACCCTGAAAGCCAAAAGTATTGTACCTCTTGCACAGGATGGCACGGAAGGCGGTTATAATGCGTATTATTACTTCTGGGCATGCGTAAGAGTTCTCGGCCCAGGCTCATTCTTAAAAGCAGCTGTAGATGAAACCGGTACAACCTGGGACGATCCGGGTTATTTAAAGGCAGCTGAAGCTATATATGAATTGAGCAAAAGCGGTAAAAACTTTTTCCAGGAGGGATATGAAGGGAGTACATGGCCTATAGCCCAGGCTGATTGGGCGCTTGGAAGAGCGGGAAGTATTTTCTGCGGAAGCTGGATCCCTGTTGAAACCTCAGGTCAGGCAAAGCAGGGAATGGAATATGGCTATTATCCATTCCCTGCCATTGAAGGCGGAGTGGGTAAAACGACTGATATGACTTTAGGGGTTTTTGGAGCTGCAATACCTAAAGACGCAAAAAATGTTAAGGAAGCAATTGAATTCCTGAAATTTGCTACGAATAAGGATAATGCACAGAAATATGCTATTGATGCAAAGGCTATGCCTATGAGAATCGATGTTGATTATCCTGCGGTGTTAAGTGATATTAAGGCCGCAGTCTCAAATGGCAAGGTATTCTTCAAAGGATTTGACGGAGCCAATACTATAGCGCCTGAATGGATGAATAATGTATTCATTCCTGTTCATAATAAGCTATTATTCGGGAAAAGTACACCATCTGAATTCATAAAAGAAATCAAGCAAAAAACTATTGATCATTGGAAATCAAAAAAATAATCAGCATACCGGTAATTAATTAAATAAATACGTCATGTGTACTTAAAACGGCGGGCATTTATGCCCGCCAATCCATTAAATGATTTGATACTATTAATAAATATGTCGAGGTGATATTATGGATTGTGGATTAATAAAAAGCTCTGTTTCCATACCTTCATGGTGGCGTTCGCAGGAAATGCAAATTCGGGATTTTATTGAACACAGCGTGATAAAGGGAGAAATAAAAACACTGGCAGTCTCTCCGGGAGGAAGGGAAATCAAGGCTGTCTTTTATGGGGAACAGGAAACGGCGCTGAAGGGTACTGCAAATTTCACTTCAGCCGTAGCGGCTGGAGACAGCGAATACTATTATAGAAAAAGGGAGAGGAAAAGGCCGGTTTTGGTGCTTCTTGCAGGAGTTCACGGGCAGGAGCTTGAGAGCATGGTATATACCACATCTCTTATTAAGTTAATGGAAACCGGAACCGATCTTCAAGGGATGGAGAACCCTTCGTTATTGAAAAAACTCAAAGAACTCAGGCTGATCATTATACCTGTAGCCAACCCTGACGGAAGATTACGGGTTCCTTACGACGGATGGGTCGGGCTGCCGGAGGTTGAAATGACGAAGTATGGACAGGGTACAAGGAAAAATGGAGAGCTTTATGGTTGGTTGAAGTCTATGTCGGTTCATCCCATGCAGGATGATATTGGTATACTGGGGGGGTATTTTGATGATTGCGGAATCAATATGCAGGTGGATGACTGGTCTTCTCCCATGAGCGCCACGACCAAAGCGGTACTCGGGCTTGCCGGGGAAGAAGGCCCGGACATGCTTATCAATATGCATGGCCATAATTGGGATCCAAGCATTCTCCCGGTTGCTTATGTTCCTAAGGAAGTACGGCAAGAGCTTTTCATGCTGGAATCGGAATACAAAAAAGCATTACAGAAGAGCGGATACGGTTACCGTGATCTGAATGTGCTGACTGGTGAAAATTCGAGGGTTTTCTCCCTGACCTCCTTGCTTTATCATCAATGCGGCGGGTTATGCTATACTTTTGAATGTCCTCACGGTTGTTACGATTTAAGGATGCCCGACGGAAAACCTTACGGGAAACACACCTATGGATATGAAGATATTATGAAAGTTCAGGAACATTTGATAAGCTGTGCCACAGATTATTTGACAAGCAGGTCGGGCAGTTTATCCATTAAGAAACCTACAGCATAAGATTGCTTGAAGCCAGTTATATAATTCCTCTATATAAGTTTGTTTTTTTTGCAAACTTTTATGCTAAAATCAAGTTGTATCAATACTTTGATGGTAGAATTCAGGATTCAGAATGAGGCACCGGGTTTTATTCTGAATCCTGAATTCTGGGTTCTGAATTCTTGCGGCTTGCCGCGGTATGCTACTCTCTTTCGGATGGGATATATATATCGACCGAGGTGCCCTTTTCTAATTCGCTTGAAATAGAAATGACACCTCCAAAGGCTTCGATTACTTTTTGACAATAAGATAGGCCTATACCCCAATTTGAGGTCATAGGCTTTGTTGAAAAGAAAGGGTCGAAAATCCTGCCGATGTTTTTTTTGTCTATACCAATTCCATTATCGCATACAGTAATAACTAAGAAATTACTAACTTCCTCTACTTTTACCAGAATAGCCGGGTTTTCTCCATTCCCGCATGCCTCTACAGAGTTTATCATGATATTATCCAGTACTTTTTCCAGTTGCGTTCCGTCCAGCTTAAAGCGTATGCTGGTTTTGGCATCAATAGTAAAATGAATGCCGTTACTTGTCATTTCGTACTTTTCAACTGTCTTTTTAATTATTCCGACTATATCTGTATATTCATAATCCAGACTTATTACTCCTGTTTTTGTCTCTCTGTATAATGTGGTAAGCTTTTGTATTGAGCTGTTGCATACAGACATGATCTCGTTATATATTTCCGTATCCGGACCAGGTTTATTCTCAGATATTTTTATCAGATGTTCAGTTAATAGGCGTATAGTGATTAATTGATTTTTTATGGAATGAGAAAAAACCTTCATTGCCGTATTGGCAGTATCAAAACGGTTTTGGAAGGTAATACGGTTTTTCTTTGAGTTGGTTTCCAATATATTATATCGGTATATTGCATATATTTGAAGCACTACCGAAAAAAAAGCTATATATGAAATCAAATCATAAAGAACCTTGTTATACGGCAGATTTACATGACTGAGCTGACTGTACATATATATGACGACAGTAGAATTATTGGGAAATTTATAGAATAATATAAAAAACAGAATATGAATGGGTATAATACCCAGAAACATATAAATATAACGCTTCTTCAGAACAGGAATAGTTGTTGCTATCAAATAAACGAAAATCCCTAATGATACCACGATGCTCAATTTTATAATGCTATTGGACAAGAGATTTATGATGCTTATGATTTTGGGATAGATTTTTAAATATTGAACGGGGATATTCAGGTAGCTTTTCGGAAGATTCAATATTTTCATTAAAATCCTGGGATCGATAATTACGAACAATACTGCACTGAGAGCGGCACTCAGAATGTATACCCGTTTCCTGAGCGTTTTCCTGTTTATATATGAAAGGGGAAAGCATACCGCGCTGTATACATATAAAAGCACACCGAAATCGAGTATTCTTATAATATTAAACATGTCTAAATTAAGGTAATAATTAATTTGCCATATATATTCCGAAATATTATCAAACAGGGTGTTACTGAGGCCATTTGAAATAAATTCAGTATAAAAGGCTAGTCCGGAAAAGGAGATGCAGAAACCTGATAACATGAGTAAAAGCCATATGACTCTCCTGCTTTTATGATTTTTAATAATTATAAGAACTACGTATATGAAAAATGTTACAAATAAATATATCATTGGAAATCCACCCCAAAATTACAGCTCCTTCATATTTTCCACATAACTCTGCAGGTCTGCATGCTCTATTTTCTTTACAACTTCAACAATTTTATTGCAGTCGAATTTTTTCAATATTTTACTTACATGTGCCTTTACTGTAACAAGCTCAACGCTTTTTTGAGAAGCAATTTCCTTTTGCTTCTTTCCCTTCAGCAGCAATTTCAGTATTCCGACCTCTGAACGTGTAAGCTCCGATAAAACTGAAGTCATGTTGAGCAGATGATCCCTGAATATGCCGAAGTCTTTCATGCGTTTGCGTATAACAGCGGAAACATAAGAGTTTATCGGTGAAAGGTTGGCATACGCGAGCCGGATTGATTCGAGGATCTGAGAGGATGAGCTTGTTTTAAGCAGATAATCCACTGCTCCGGCTTCATATGCCGACAATATCATATCTTCTTCATCGTGGCAGGTCAGCATAATTATTTTTACAGCAGGAAAATCCCTCAATATTTTCCTGCAGGTGTCAATTCCGTCAGTACGTGTTTTGAGTTCAATATCCATCAGTATAATATCTGCTTCAGTTTTTCTTAATAAGTCAAACAGGTTGCCACTATCCGTTACACTTCCCACCGCGACGATATCTCTCTCATAATTGAGAAGGTTACACAGAGTCCTGTTCAACTGTTCATAATCTTCAACAATGATACATCTGATTTTCTTATCCATATCCTGATCCCTTTGGTCATGCTTTTCAGATATGTGTCTATCTGTATTATAGAATAATATGTGCAGCTGTTATAGTATAATAATACATTATACCATACCGGTATCAGTTTTAGGATATAATTAATACACTTGATATACTTTGGCGGGGCGGAATCATGAGAGCCTTTAAAAAAAGAGTATGTCATAATCAAAGGTATATGTGATTTGATTCACGGTGTAGGCAGAAGGAGGTTTTGAAGCGCATTTCGACGGCATCAACGTTATATGGCTGGCAAAATATACTCGGTTCAGGGAAAGTCAATTTTAAATAAAGGGAGCGTAAATACCATAATGTATGAGGAGATATTTTCAATTTTGTCTGAATATTTTGACGAATCGGAAAGCTTTAAGCATGTAGCAGAAATACATGGTAATGATTATTGGTTTGATTATTCACATTTTGGGAAAACAGCGGAGTATTGTTTTAAACAGATGAAAAATACAGGGCTTTCAGATGTTGAACTAATTCCGCTGAAAGCTGACGGCCGCACTGCTTATGGAGATTGGGTAGTACCCCGCGCGTGGGATGCTTCGGGTGCAGCTTTAAAAGTCGTGAATTCTGATGGGACATGCACTGTTCTTGCCGATTATGAAAAAACGCCATGTTCATTAATGATGTACAGTGCTCCGACTCCTTTGAATGGTGTGGAGGCTGAGGTTGTGTTGATTGGCGGTTCGTGTGGTACTTTTCCGGAGGATGTAAAAGGGAAGATTATTTTTACACATGATAGACCGCAAAACATATTGCCCATGGCAAGAGCCGGTGGAGCAGCCGGTATTGTATCGGATTTTCTGCCTGTTTTTCCCGGAGTACGCGATGATAAAACGGACGCTTTTGACGCTTTCAGGTGGGAGAATGTATTTATAAGCCCGGTTAATGATACGGACTTGTTCGGGTTTAGCCTTTCGCCCAGGATTGGTGAAGAATTGAAAAAGAGGATAGAAGAAGCGGCGCAAAAAGGTGAAGCTGTTTTTCTTCATGCGGAAGTGAATACGCGGTTTTATGATGGAACCGTTTATACGTTATCCGGGATGATTCCCGGAACAAATCCTGCTAAGGAAGAAGTTCTTATATGCGGACACCTCTATGAATTTGGTGCAAATGACAATGCTTCGGGCTGCGGTGTAATGCTTGAATTGGCTGCCGCAATTACCCGGACAATTAATGAGGGAAAACTTCCGCGCCCGAAAAGAAATATCCGTTTTGTTATGGGGTTTGAATGTGTGGGGTTGATGGCTTATTGCGTAAAATACTCTGAAAGAATAAAAAGAACCATAGGAGCAATAAATGTGGATATGATAGGATCGGCAATAGATGATAAAGCAAAGCTTCATTTATTTCATAATCCAATCTCCAACTGGTCTTATACGGATACTCTGATTGTCGCGTTAACAAACGCATTAAGAACTTATCTGAAAGGTGCGTTTGATTTTTTGGAAAGTGATTTTGAAATTTGTGATAATCTTATAGCTGATCCTATGTTTAATGTACCAACTGCAGCAATGCTTATGCTCCCCTCTTTAAGCTATCATTCTTCCATGGATACAATGGAAAGGGTAGACCCGAAGGTATTATTGCGCAATGCACTTATTTGCGGAGGATTCCTTTACTTTATGGCAGATCCTGAAGAAGAAGATATACGTTGGCTTTTAAAGGAAATAAAAGAACATGCCGTAAGAATGGTGAATGGGAGCATTAAAAAGGATGAAGCCAGAGCTTATTTACTTTCTGAAGCTTTTTACAAAGGGACTCTGGCTCTTAAATGCCTGCTTGGTAACGGCAGTATCGATATTTTATCTGATATTGAAATGACCGCAAAAGAATTGCCTAGAATGCCTGAGCCTGAAATTACCGGAATAAAGGATGAAAAGCTTGAGCTTACTGCAAGGAAATTTGTTCCTGAGCGTAAAATCATGGGAAGTTTGACTTTATACACTCTTAATAGAGAAATACGGGAGAGTATCAGATGGTCTCCTTTTTACAATTATGCAGTTAACTGTCCGCTTTTCTGGACAGATGGGAAAAGAAATCTGCTGGAGATTGCCATTCTAACAGCAATTGAATTAAGAAGGGATGATTTGCAAGAAGTGCTTTGTGATTTGATGGAATACTATAAGTTTCTAAAAAAATATGAATATATTGAAATGTAGTATTCCGGCAGTTTATAGTAATTTCTATCTAACAGGGTGCTAAAATATCATGTATAGTGTTAAAAATGTCACGTAGTACACCGGATTTTATCGTGAAATAATTAGAGAAATGTTGGTTTTACTAATGTATTTTTAAAGTTCCAACAATGATTAGCTCGGCAGGAATTGAATCAAAAAGGGACTAACTATATTCGAAAGGATGCTATGAAGAAAATAAATTCGATTTGGTATGGGGGAACTATTTTGGGGATAGGGCTTATATTTGCGATTATTGTACCGGTGATAATCTATTATATTTTACCTGTATTCAGCATGAAATTGGATTTGAATTGGGTGATTCGAATATCGATTGCCATTGGAATATTGATACTTCTATTTTTTTCAATAATGCTTGTAATAGAACTAAATCAAGACAAAAGAATGAACAGATTCTTTGAGAAAAACAAGTATAGGAAAATAGAACTTCATGATGGTACTTACGAGTGCCAGAATTGTGGAAATCGACTGATTGAAAGTGACAATACATCCTGTAATCTTTGTGGAATCAAATTCTTGAAATAGTTCGAGGAAAACACACGTAAATTCAAGCACCCAATAAATTATTCCAGGAGATTTTTATTGACTTCAAGTGGAAAAGGTTAATATAATTAAACAGTAAAAATTCTTTATGAGGTACTAGATAATGAAATTGCCACTATGCATTGCTTTAGCTCCATGCAAGGTCTGATATAGGACGGAAAGTGCATGGAGCGGTAAATTTACCGTCCGAAATTAGACTTTGCATTTCTTAAATTAAATTAAATTTAAGGAGCAAAGTCATGAAGTTATTAAATAGACAATTTGGATTACAGAGTTTTATAATTCTCTGGAGCAGTCAGGCGATTTCTTCGCTTGGCAGTGCTGTGTCCAGTTTTGCAATCATTATATGGGCATATAAACAGCAAGGAACAGCTTTAAGTATTACTACACTTGCGGTTTGTTCTTACTTGCCATCTATTTTATTTTGCTTTGCAGCAGGGACACTGGCAGATAGATGGAATAAAAAGAAAATCATGCTGGTCAGCGATTTTGTAGCAGCACTTGGAACACTAACTGTATTGCTGCTTTTCAGCACAGCAAGCCTGAGGATTTGGCATTTATATGTGATAAATACCATTCTCAGCTTTATGAATGCATTTCAAAATCCTGCTGCAACTGTGGCGGTAACTCTCATTGCGCCAAAGGAGCAATATGTAAGGATAAGTGGTATGCAAGCATTTTCCAATTCACTGATTACGATTTTAACCCCTGCACTTGCAACCACATTTCTTACATTTGGTGGAATCCAAACAGTTTTCATCATTGATTTAATTTCTTTTGCAGTTGCATTCACAGCATTGTTGTTCTTTATAAAAATACCAACTGCGATTGGAAACAGCAGTGCAAATAAAGAGTCCTTCCTCAAGAGTTGTCTTGTGGGCTTTAACTTTTTAAGAGAACACAGACCGATCTGGAAAATCATACTTTTCTTTTCGTTCATCAATCTTTTAGCCTCAATGGCGGGTAATAGTATTATGCCAGCTATGATACTTGCACGAACAAATGATAATCAAATCATGCTTGGTATGGTCTCTTCCTCAATTGGTATTGGTGCTCTTGTGGGAAGTATTCTAGTGACTATAGTAAGACCTGCCAAGAGCAAAACGAAAGCGATTTTTCTTTCATGTGCCATTTCCTTTTTACTTTGTGAAGTGTTATGGGGTGTCGGGCAGAATGTGGCAATCTGGGTGTTTGCTGCATTTGCCGGGAATTTGCCGTTGCCTTTCTTAAGCGCAAATTTTACAACTATTATGCGAACAAAGGTGCCTGTTGAAATGCAAGGCCGGGTTTTCTCCACGCGCAACACTTTCCAATTTAGCACTATTCCAATTGGACTTTTCCTTGGCGGATTTCTGGCAGATCGAATTTTTGAACCCTTTATGCTAAATGCCTCTTCTGTACAGCAAGTACTGTCAAACCTTGTTGGGACGGGGAAAGGATCAGGTATGGCATTAATTTTTCTTATTACGGGTGTAATGGGTTTTTGTGTGAGTTTATTGGGTCTAAAAAATCCAATCTATAAGAGTTTAGATTCATAAATTATGCAGGTTTGTCTGACAGTAGATTATGAACATAGTTTACAATAAAGCTGTGTTGCATATTTATATTATAGAAACTAAATAGTTACATTTAATATTTTAAGCACAGACTAATGATTATGAGGCGCGAACAGGCAGAGGTGAGAGTCCGAAACTGAGCATGGAGATATGAAGGCTGAAATCAGCGGGATTGGAGATGACAAATGCCAGTTTATTTGTTACATAAATTCACCCTGAATTACTTCATTATTGTGGTAAAGTAAAGATTATTTTCAAATTACTTTGCTACATTATACCTCCTTGCATGCCATTGCTATTTAGAAAAATACCCACACTGTCTGCTCGTATAAAATCACACCCCAGGCTGTTGTCAGCATACCAGACATGTCTGTAAAAGGCCTTCAAAAAATAGTACATCATGTAAAATGAAAGAAAAATAGGAAATTCTCACAACCACAACGCCTCGCTCAAAACGCTCTGCCCATGCAAATTCTCAACGTATACCATGCTGTTTGCGTAACTACTATTTTACTCCTTTTTTAAATTTTTCCCAGGCTTTTGCATCCCGCTCCATTATGTTATCGGTAATTGAATCTCCTCCCTGCTCCTTCAGCAAATCATTTAGTGTCTTTGTAAAATTACCTGCATTTATTTGATCAACGAATTCTGAATAAATCATGCTTCTTTTTTGTATTAAGTTTCCCATTTCTATGCGTAAATTCTTCTCGTCTTCAGTCCAGGCAGTAGCATTATCCAGGTCATACCCCATTTTTTTGTAAACTTCCCTGGCCGTGAATGTATTATTAAGGCATGTATTCAGAAATTCCTTATAATTCGAAGGTTCAAAAGGAAAAGGCCTTTCGTAGTTGAAATTTCTTAATGCATCGTTGCCCCACCAATCAATTATCACATTATTATAATCCAAACCGGAAATATCCAATGCATTGCCTATTAGCTTATAATTCCTGTCCTTTATTCCATAATGGAAGAGGTCATAGTTTTCCTGATTGGAATGGAGCCACTCCAAAAACTTAATCACCCTGTCAGCATTTGGGGAGTTTTTGTTAATGCCTAATGTAACAGGTGACCTGGAGCTTTCGTATAAGCTGTCCATATATAACGGATATGCCTTGTATTTAAAACTGATATTAAAATCCCGCATTTGATGAAGCTCAATTCCGGGTACAAGCATGGAAACCAGATGACCATTGTTTACCAGGTTGCCATACTCGCGACTTTCAGTACTTAACAATAGGTTGTTTTCATTCCATTGCCTGTATAAATTGTGTGCTTGTAAAAATGCCTCAGTCCTCTCAATAGGTATTTGTAATAAATCTGCTGAGTTCCAATTGAAGTATAAACCTCCTCCATTAGCTTGAAAATATTGGTTTCCAAGCATGTATGCATCAAGCAGGTAAAATGCGTGAGCCATTCCGGGAACCAGGTCTTTTTCCTTATCTTTTATTGCTTGCAGGAACCTTCCATAATCTTCAACGCTGGATAAGCCGTCGGGAGAGTATTTATCCACCATATCCTGCCTGGCTATTATAAAATACTGTGGAGGAAACAGGTCATTGTTGATAACTCCGTATATTTTATCATCCAGTCTGTATTTTTCCATTTCTTCGCCCCAGGATTCGCTTAATTGTGAGTAATAATTGGGCGCAAGCTGCGGAAGCAGATTGGTAATGTCCTTTATCAGACCCTTATTATTCAGCTCCTCGACATTGTATGTGCGAAAAGCATCAGGACCGTTTCCTGACTTAAGAAGCTTGATCAGTTCGGCATCATAGTTTTCATAATGTATCCATTGTAATTTGATTGTTGTTCTAAAGGATTCATATGTTTTTTTATTCAGTTCCTCCAGCATTCCATTGATACTGCTTTGCTGGCGTGGCTGGCCATCTGCACCAAAGCCCCAGAAGCAAAAGGTTATTTCGGCGGGCTCGAGGTCCAGTTCGGTGAATAAATCATCCTCTATCTTTTTATTATCGGTATTACAGCCTGTAATACTTATTATTAAAGCTACCGTTGCTAAATATAAGCAGAAAGCTTTAAAGTACTTATTCATAAAAAACACCTCATACAATAAATTACATAAAAGTATATCACAGTATTTTGGATCATACAAATTAAAAATACAATGCTGAAATAGCACTCATTCAAGAATTGTTAATTATGGAATTAGCAAAAAGAAATATAGATGTGAATGAAAAAATACTACATAAGGAGTATTCGATTTGGAGCATTCTAAATTCTAAGAGAAACGTAATAATTGAAGATATGGATATTTTACAAGGTATAGAAGAGATATTAAAGCTAACCTAATTTGCTTTTTTTACGGACATCATTAAGGATATCGAAAAAGGTAACTACGTCAAATCTATATTTTGCGGTCTTGCCTATTCCGAAAACTGAAGATTATGGACTTGCTTTTGTTACTCCAGGAACTAGAAATCCTATAATGGCTGTAGTGTCTATTTGTTGTAGTAGTCATAAATCGGTAATTAATGATTAAAAATAAATTTATATACATTGTTTGAATTCCAATAAGGGAAACATACTACTTGACATAACAATGGATAAATAATACAATTCTCACAGAAGGTGCTTATGCAAATTATATTCATCTGAGTTTACAATATATTGTTCTTAGTCGAAATTCGGTAGTTAAGAAGTTATGCGAAATTCCCAGATTTAGTGCGTTACATTCAAATAAACTAAAGGAGAAAAATGGTTATGAATGACTACAATGTCTTAAAAGAACTCTGTAGAGATAGTATACATTTTATTTATTACAATTTTGTAAAAAAACTGAGCAAAAATATTATATCATATAAAAAAGAGTTAAAATCTATTTATAGTCGCTTGGATTCTATTGATAAAATTGATGATGAAGAAAAGGAAGATGAGACATTTGATGAGGAATGCAAACTAATGAAAAAATTAGAAAAAGTTGAATCGAAGGCTCAACAGGATTCTATTACATGTATCATTTTTTCTGCTTTAGCTATTGAAGCATATATATACGATTATGGGGCTAGAAGATTAGGAGATAGTTTCATTAAAGATCATATAGATAAGCTTGAGACAATTAGTAAAATAATTATCATATTCAGATTGGTATTATCCAAGGACTTTCCTAAGGATGGCAATCTTTATTATAATCTGAGAAATTTGATAAAGGAAAGGAATAATTTGGTTCATTACAAATCACATAACAATTTGAATAAAAGCTTAAGTGAAACTCTTGATAAACGTGATACTGAATTTGTGGAACTATTAAAAAACGCTCTCAAAGCACATGAGACAATAATGGATTTCGCGAAATTTATGATCAAGAATGATGCAAATGAAAGTAGACAATTTTTTGAAATAGTAGATTGAAATTATGTATCTATGTGATAGAAGTTACTGAGCTTCCTATAACAAGTCACTCAACGCAAGGGTGCGGATGGTCTGAGTCTAGTGTTCCAAAGTCCAAGCAGGACACCACGACTATTCGTTGGGTGGCAAGCGCCGCCAGGAAGAAGGGCTTCGTTGGTCCGGTTCAGGAACGTCGTGAAGCCAAACTATTATGTGAAATATGGCACGGGTAATGCTGTTCAGAAAATGGAGGGATATAGTATGTCATTCGAAGAAGAAGGATATTTTAGTCCTGATATTAAAAATACAACCGATGAAGCAATAAGAAACTATGGAGATTTCATAGATTTATATTTTCAAGCAAATAGAAATCTCCTATTGATCCGGTATTCAACGGAAGTTGATTCAGAAGATGCAAAGCAATTAATTGTTACTGCGCTTAGTATAAAAGCAAATGACAGTATTCAAGCTGCAGTTAATTTATTGTTGTTAGGACTTGAATCAGATGCGAAAGCACTGATTAGAGTTGCACTTGAGGCAATTATTATTCTAAAAACGGTATGTGTTGATGATCAATATATTGAGAAATTTTTATCTACAGAAAAAGCAGTAATATTAAAATTTATGAACGCAATAGCCGGTGATCAGAATAAAGAATACCCTGATGTTGTAAAGAAGTCAGTAGACCCTGAACAATTATCAAAGTTATATGACGAAGTGAAGAGTAATAATATACAAGAAGTTAACGTTCTGGAATATGCCCAAAAATCGAAGTTAACTTATTTGTATGATTATATATACCGCATTCATAGTAATGATATCCACACAAATCCAAAAACTGTAATGAAGTATCTAAAAGTTCAGGACAATGACATTAATGGCATAGACCCATGTCCAAGAATAGACGAACTTCCAAGATCAATGGTTGCTATTTTCTGCTTATTACGTGAAATGACAGAATGTATATGTGATCTCTTTTCTATAGACAAAACTTCATCAATTGCTTTGTTTGATAAAATTCATAATTTCATCACCATGTATACGGACCGACATGGAAGAAATTATTAGAGCGAGTGCCATCATTCACATTTCACGCTTTGGGCGTGCTCAAGGGTCGTTGCTGCCAAACCGTCTCACCGGGCGTCAAGCGCCGCTTAAGGGAAGGACTCTGCGGGTCCGGTTCGTCAGCGTCGGAAAAGAATTGGCGAAAACTTTTGTTTGTTTCGTTGTCCTGAAAGAGCGTTCTGATGTATATATTCCATATTTTAAACATAAGACACTTTATCGTTATGTTTAATGCTGTCCCCCTGGAGCCTACACTTACTTCTATTTTGTATGTATTCATAATTTGTCAATCTACATAGCAATTGTTTGGATATAAGGAAAATTACTGATATAATGTTGCATATTGGTTTGATAACCTGTGGTTAACGTTTATATATTTATAAATCTGGAGGAGCAAAAAGTGGTTAATATATTATTAAGTCTTTGGACTTTTGCCGAACCTTATATCAAAAATGAAATGGAGAAATATATTAAACCATCTAATAAAGTGGCGATTATTTCCTTGGGTCAAAATGATTGGTACAATGATAGAAATAGGTATAATGCTAAATACGGCTTAGAGGGAAAACATTATTTATTACCTGTAAGTGAATTTGAAAAGCTTGGAATAAATAGAAAGAATATTGAATTGGTGCATTATTTTGAAGACAATCCTGAAGATATGAAACGCAAAATAAACAGTTCGGATATAATAATGTTCACTGGCGGTATGCCTGACAAAGCAATGGTTAGATTCAAAGAGAAAGATATTTGCGAAGATATTATATCTTTTGACAAAGTTATAATGGGCTACAGTGCAGGGGCAATTTTACAGCTAAACAGTAACTTCCTTTCGCCAGATGACGATTATCCTGAGCTTATGTACACAAATGGGCTTTCATATATTAGTAACGACTTTTATATAGAGGTTCATTATAGCAAAGAAGATAATTGGAGAAAGCTATTAGGGGAAATTAGAAATGAACGCAACAAACCTATTTATGCAATTGGGGATTATGGAGCTGTTATTATTGATGAATGCCGAAATATTAAAATTTTTGGAGATGTAACAATAATTTAATCAACTTTTGAAGGAAGCAACTGATAGCTTTCTATAGATATAATTATAAAAAACCTATTCCTATATATATAGGAATAATATACAAAACTTATAATTCGTATTATTTTATATTTTGAAACCTGGCTATCAAAAAGGAACCTGTCACAAATCCATATTTTAGATGGAACTATTAACCTAAATTTGGAAGCAAAGGAGTAAGGGCAAAAATGAAAAAGTTATTTTTTATAACATTAAGTATTATAGTCATTCTCCAAACCACAGGTTGTAAAAACGAAGAGAAAAATGTTGATAATGCAAAAGCAAGCATTAATGACGACAAGATAACCAGCATTAGCGCTCAGGGAGAAATAACCGAAAAAACACTACAAAATTTGATATATATCAAAATAGGTTGGAAATTTCTCAGATACAGCAAAACAGTTGAAATTGATGATGAATACCCTTATACAGATGTTTTTCTAGTAATTGAGGCAGAAAAAAAACAGGAAATACAAATCGGCTCATATATGGGTAACGCTTATATCATCGAAGACTACAATAATCGTGATTTACCAGAGAATACTCTTATGGCATGTGCTTCTTGGTGGGCAGGTGGAGGGGATGATATTTGCATAGTCAAAAAGGATAACTGTTCGCTCTCGGTTATATGGAGACCCATTGGTGAAGTGGGTGATGATGTTGAATATGAGGTGTCGAGTTTCAAGGAAATGCTTGTTATAGCCATCCCCGAAAATTCAGGAATTGAAATATTGCCATTATCAGATGAAGAAAAAGATAAAGATAATGTAGTTCACAAAACTGGTACCCTAACAGCTGGAGAACAAAAGTAACTGATAAATCCATATTATGGTTTGAGAGGGGGGGATCATATGTCTTACGAATTACAACCGTTAAGGATTATGAGTGGGTGGTCAGTCAATTAGAATAATTTCTGTGAATGTGACCCTGATACTTGCGATGACTTTGCAAACTATTTCATTGAAGATTTATTACAGCTACAATATAACAAAAGTAATATGATAATAGATTTGGGCTGGTATCCAAGTGGTGATGTAAATGGAGAATATTGCTTATGGTTAATTCGTGACTACGACTGGCAGAACCCATTGGAACAATTTAAAAGTCGCGACAGAAAAACTATAGTAAATAAAATCGAATACTGGACTAACTTGGGTTTCTTTCGGAAATTCCTAATACCGTCATCAAACCTTAGACAAGTTCTAGTTTGTATTATTTTGTTTTCTTGTTATGGTTTACAATATATGCTAAAATAGGTAAGTGTTTATCAGAATTTTTTGAGGTGTATGTATGAAAAATCGATTATTTCTTGTATCTATTGTTTTTTATTTTTTAATATTAGCAGGATGTCAAAATAACAATAGTAATACCGCTACCACAACACAGTCTTTTTATATTGATAATACTGAAAAACCTATACTTAATAACAGCGTGGTGACAGCCGAGATACAACCAACAACTACAGCTCCGAGTGAGAGCTCAAAGATAACTCAAACTTCAAAAGAATGTTACGAGGTTAAAAACTATGAAGAACTAGTGAAAAAGATCGGGTCAAATAGAGAGATTGTTTTACTTCCGGGGAAATATATAACCACAGAAGAGGTTAAGGCAATTTCAAATATATCTAATTTGACCATAACAGGTATGCCAGAAAGCGGAAAGGATTACATAAACTTTGATACACCATTGATGTTTGATAATTGTATCAATGTTGATATATCGAATCTTAGTTTTAAGGATGTTGATAATGGATGGGATGGTATTTTACAATTTACTAATTCACAAGCTATCACAATTGATCATTGCAAGGTATCTGCATTACAAAATCAATATAACGATTTTGAAGGTTCAGGCATAAAACTTAACAAGGTTAACCAATTGATTTGTACAAATACACATGTTGAAAATTTTCATCAAAATATCGATCTCTTTCTAACAGAAGATGCAACTTTTAAAGGTTGTATATTTTCAGGTGGACCACTTCAAATCGGAGATGGACTCAATGAGGGTTCCTGCAAAAACATTGTGCTAGAAGACTGTACATTATTATGTGAAGCAGGTATTTGCGCTACTTGGAGTAATTATGTACCTATTGCTGATAAATCAGGTTTTGAATTAGAAGTAGGAACTGAAAATTGGCAAGAACGGAGATTTCTCACTGCTATTATGTATAATGATCAAATAAGTCCTTGGAGTGGTCTCAGGTATATAAACACATATGATGGTAGTACAAAGATTTTTAACGATGGTAAATTCATAAATCTTGCAAATAAACTTAAGAGTATTGATTTAAATAATGTTTTTCTAAGTATCGACTATATTGTGGATCAAAATGCAGATTGGAATCAATACTATAATTTTACTGGAATCCCAGCAGAAATAAAGCTGGATATCAATATTTTTAATAGCAGTTCCTCCCCCAATATTGATGATATGATGAAAGAAACCTATGACCTGAAGAATATCAGCAAAGATATTCTCAATTTTGGATATCCGATAACTATAATTTTTAGAAATAAATCGCACTCCGGTATAATCGCGTATGCTGAATTTACAAACAATAGCTTTAAGGAGTTTATTAATAATGGAAAATACTCGGATTGGGAGCGTTATTGTACCATAATTATTCCAGAAGCTTCACCTGATGAAGCATCTAATTTCTTCAGAATGGAAACACCTAAGGGATCAACTAAAAGTAATATTGTAAATAAGTTGCTCACAAAAACAATCAAGGTTGATGAATATTATGGTCAAACTTTCTTGCCATTATTTATAACAAAAGGAAATAACGATTATTACATAGTATCAGCGGTAGCGAGTTTTGCGGGTGAAGGGGATTTCATGCACTACAATACCGACATAATAATTTTAGAAAACTTGATTACAGGAGAAGCCTTTATAGCCACTCAAGATAAACGATATAAAATCCTCATTAATGATATTTACAATAAAGATAATATTTTCTATTCACTAACTCGTTTACCAGATGACCTTAAAAAACAAGTTACAGGAGATGTTTGCAAGGACATTTTATTACAAATTGATAGTATTGGTACAAATAAAAGTATAGACTTTATTTTTCTTACTGCACTTGATACTAAACTTGACAAGGAAAGTAATAATAATTCAGAATACAACTTTTACTACTATGTAGCTACATATGATATAACTTCAGAAACGATAACTAAAATAAGTCCAATTTCCGTATGTTCTTTTGATAATGTTTTTGAAAGTAAGTACGGACGTTAAGGGCTAAAGTATACAACTTATTTGAAAAAAAGGTAACTACCACAAATCCATATTACGAACCCCTGTATTTTAGAATACTTGATTGATATGCTATGAAAGAAGGTGTAAACATATTTACATTTTACGTTGAAGATGCATTTAAAATAACCAATAGAAAAGGTATGACACTCATTGGTACAAGTGATGGGTTTATAAAAAATGGTGATATTCTAATTAATAAAGATAGCCACACAAGGCAATTTAAAGTTATTGGTATTGAAATGCTTAATTTTATTGATAAAGCGAAGAGTTTGACACATAATCCAGCACTTATAATAGATGCTGAATACAACGAAGCAATGGAATTGAGAGGCAAAACTCTTGTTTCAATTGAATGACTTGTATGGTTTAGTCATCCATGGTTTATTTGAAAAACGCAACCAGACAAAATCCATATTTTAGGAGTAAAAGGACCTGCGTAACAATGTTCGTATTATCCATAAAATAAAAATTACATGTAAATGCAGGCAGTCGTTGAAATTATCGGTTGAATTGTAAAAAAGTCATGATGGTAAAAGCTAGACTTTATCCGTCTGGAGTTAGAGAATGGAATAAATTAAGAGTAAATCACTTTTGTCATATAGGTTGCTGGGATCTATAAATATATTTTCACTGTAACTTTATTGTGATTTAAATCGTTATATTGTAGTAAATGGCAGAGGTGACCAGGTGACTGAGTTTCAAAAGCTGTATGAAAACAATTACAGAAGTGTTTATTACTACATTAGGAATCTGTGCAGTGACATGAGGCTTGCAGAGGATCTGACACAAGAGGCTTTCTATAATGCTCTTTTATTCATATGTGAAGGAAAGGGTGTTAAAATCTGCAAAAGCTGGCTTGTTAAAGTTGCTCACAATGTCTTCATAGATTATTTAAGAAAAAACAGAACTGATGTAAACACGATTTCTTTATATGATGATTATGAAACTAGTACAACCTTTGACAGTGCAGCAAGGCTTGACTTAATAACGATTTTTGAAAAACTGCCTGTTAGGTATAGGTCGTTAATCCTTTTGAAGGACCATTATGGTTTTTCGTATAAAGAAATAGCAGGAATAATGAATAGTTCAGAAGCAGCTATTAAAGTCACACTGTTCAGGGCAAGGAAAAGATTGGAGGAGTTGTATGATAGATATGAAGCAGATACCGGAATGGAATTGTGAGGAAATACAAGGCAAGTTACAAAGCTATATGAATGAACACGTGAGAGACATAGAATCACGTGAAATCGAGGAGCATCTCAAAGTATGCAAGGTATGTGCCAAACGTCTTGAAGAAGAGGAAAACAAGGTATTCCTCCAGGAAAATGTGAAGCATGATCTTCCGGATGCCCGCAGGATAGAATCCAGATTGTCCTGGAAGATTGCAAGAAGAGCTCTCACAATAATAGGGTTGATTATTTTTGTCTTCTATGCTGTATTTGGTTTCATCTTACCTTTAGCCTTCAACAAGGTGAATGTTGCAAAATCGCATGATCTGAATTATGCCTTGAAGGACATTATCCAGTTCGGTATCCCGGGATCGCATTTGAAAGGTGGATATGAGGGTACAGCCACATTGTTTGATATGGTCATAAACATCGAATATGAACAGAAAACCGTAGGCGGCGGTTTGAAAACAGGAGTGTTTAATCTGGCGGTGCCGCTTTATACAGGGAGGAATGGCTGGAAGATTTCTTCTATAAATAACAGGCAAGGTATGGGGTATGTCTTCCCCTATCCTCAAATGCGGGGGTCGAGTTCACTTGGAACGGTGTGGGAAAAGCTAGATAAAATAGGGGGCGGTACAAGAACTATTGCTGCAATTTATTTTGAAGAGCCTGTTAATACTTCCGAGATGAAAAGAATACTCGATAAAATACAGTCATCCGACCAGAATACGTGGTTGGCTCTTGAAACCGGTGATGCAGTCAAATGGGAATACGATACAGGTAAGCTCTATAGAGAGCTCGGAATGTTTAGCCCGCAATGGGGATTTCCCATGTCGATGAACCTGACACCTGCAATAGCGGATAGTATAACAAGAGATAGCAAGGGGAATGTAACAGGCATGTCAGGAGGGCATAAGGAGCATGATGTTATGGCAGTAGGGGAAAATTTCAAAAAAGAGATGAAAGCTCTCGAAGGCTATTCCGAAAAATACTTCGAAGCACCGGAATTTACAGGTGACCTAAAAAGTCTAAATAAATTCATAGCATTGCATGGCATCCAATTAAGAGGCGCTATCGTAGAGGCTTCTACGGTAAACATCCTGAAATTGAAGGATGAGCTAAACATTGCACGGATCGATGTGGTTGATGTTAGGTTTGATTATTAATAGAAAGGAATATATAATGATGGAAAGAAAAATCGGATGGGGTACCTCATCTATAGGCATTCTTATCTTCTCAATATTGTTCTCGGTTAGTTTAAGTAGGACATTTTGCCTTGGTGATGTAATCCTCAAAGGGCTCGGACTTAAGGCATATTCTGCATTAAGTGGTGAAGGAATTCACTATACAATATTTTATTCAGTAGGGATGCTTGTAGCAGGATATATAGTGGCCAGGATATTTTCGAAGGATTTCGGTGCAAAAATAGGGCGGAGGATATGCTTGGTTCTTGGAGTAGTAATTGCAGTTATTTTGCTAACATTAACTCCTGCATATGTTTATTTTGTCAGATAATATTTTATTCGGCAGAAACAACGATACTTAGTGAATAAAGAAGTTGCGTAGACTCTTGAATCTTTAAGATGCTGATAAGTCAATGGTGGAAGGAATTACAAAAATGCTTATTGATTTACATAGATAAGATTTTGAGCCTGGAAAGACTAAATATATAGAATAGAAAGGGTGTTATTGTTTTATGAGGAAAGAAATAATTGTATCTGGTTTGATAATTTCATTTGCGTTAATTGTTTGTACATTAATTTTTAAAGATGCGTATATCAATAAATGGTATCCAAATACAATGCAAGCAAATCTGAATGCAGACTTTTCGGCAATTTCAAAGGCAATTTCCTATAGCAGTAAAGATGCTTTAACTCTTTATGAGCTAGAGGATTATTTGGGCATGTATGGGCCAGAAAAATCCGGGGTTTTAAAATCAATGCTGGATTCTGGTACATTAGAAATACCATATACGAAAATTGCAGGAAATATTGTGTTTAGTAAAAAAGCCGTTGATGAATGGCTATATGATTCAGCGAGGTCGTATAAAGATTATAGATAGTATAGTGGATGTAGTTACTATTTGATATAATAAGTATGCGTAGAATTACAATCATAAAAAAGAAGGTTTCGGCATTAGGCGACAATATGTATTTTCCTGTAACGGCTTGGTGACGCCCCTACTCTATTTCTAAATGCTGCAGAAAAATGGCTATGGTCAGTAAAGCCTCATTAAGAAGCACACTTCGGTTATGTACAATACTGCATAAATATATCTATATTATGGAAGTGATGTTATAATACATATATGACGGGAGGGATCGATTTGAAACTTAAGATATGGATATTTGCATATTTATTACTGCTTGTATCGCTTACTTTGTCCTGCTCAAGCGAGTCTAATAAAACACAAAGTGTAACAACAAATCTAACATCCTCCGATCAAGCAAATATGAAGGAAGCAACAGCTGATAAACTAGAATCAGAAAGCAGCGCAGTAGTTGATAAAACTGAGGGTCTTACATGGTATATCGGCGGATTTGAAGTCAAAAACAATAATCTTTTCCTGGATGAATCCAAGGATGTAGAAAAGATTGTCCTGAAAGTAACTGAGCCGGTTACTGAAATCAAGGATCAATCTGACATTTTCCCTTTATGGGGAGAATCCGCCAAGTTGGATACTTACAAGACGGTAGTTATGGATGAAGGAGAGACCAGGAAGTGGGGAGTAGGAGATGGTGGATCGATTCATAGCCGCATAACGATTCTAAGGGAAAAAATGGATAAAGTCTATATATGTTCAAGTGACTATGGATTAAAAGATAATATAAAAACCGATATAACCGGCTTATTAAAGCAAACCGGAATAAGTATCCCAGCAATAAATGTGAGTGTTATGAGAAATTATGATGATGGGATGCTGGTTAAAATATCGGATGGGGTAAAAGAAGCTTTGTTTTTAACTGAATGGCATAGGAAAGAAAAAGCTCATCAGATAGTACTTTTGAACTCTTATCGTATTATTGCTGCGGATTTTTTGTATTCTTTTGAGAATTCTATATATATTGCTGTTAATAATGGCAGACTTTATATATTGTATTGGAGCGATCCTTACAAAAAACTATATCAATATGAAATGCCGGACGAGATCAGGAAAATTGAGGATATTAGTCTGATGTATATGAAGGATCGGTATTACCTTTTCATCATGGCATATAAAGAGGAACATGAGAAATTATCTTTTTACAAGGTCGATTTAAATTTGAAAACAATTACAGAGTATCTGGCAGTAAAAAGCTTAAAAGACGAATATCCCTTGGAATGGTCTATGAAAAGTGATGTTAGAATAAACCGGTATGTGGACAAGGTATCTGATGTAGTGCTTGTAGAAGGTACTGATGGCCGTTTGAGCGGATTTCACGATCATGACTACTTATATGCGCTTAATAAATATACCGGAGAAAAAATATGGGAGTTCTACGGCAAGTATGCAGGTGTAACTTACCGTTTCAGTAAAGACAGAAAGTATACTTATCTTGGACACATGGTGGAGGGTTATATAAAGTGTTTGGAAACCAATTCCGGCAAGGTTATTTGGAAAAAGGAAGTTGGTGATCATTTTGAGTTCACCACTGTCAGAGACACTATTATGGTTTCTAGTGACCACACAATCAGGGCTTATCGTGCCGATGACGGGGAACTCCAATGGGAAAAGAAAGCAGGTGAAGATGTATTTCTGTTTGCCTCAAATGATAACCTGCCGGTAGCTGTTGTCTCGTATTCCAATGGTTTAACCGCATACGATCCGGTTTCCTGGAATATTGAGTGGCAGATTACCAGGAAAGGCTGTGATAATTATGGCATATCTCTCGATGGTCATATTTTGACGGTTCCTTTTGAAGATATCGTTCAAACAATAGATATTCAAACGGGAGAAACTTTAAAAACTAAAGCTTCATCCTATTCGTTAATTTCTGAAGTCTTATCCGGAAATGCTGTTTATTCCGGAATGAAGATCCTGCATTCCAAGGAGGAAGAAAAGATAAAATGTATGGATGACAGAGGGAAGACCTTGTGGGAAAGGGATTATAAGGTAACTACTTCTTATGAACATCCCTTTTATTATTGGAGCCCTGACCCCGTAAGGATTAAGGATCGGCTGTACGCTTATTTTAAAGGTACCATGGCCGTTTTGGATGCATATACAGGTAAAGTGCTTTATCAAATAGCTGATTATACAACACTATCCAGCAGCCCTGTAAGGTTTGAAGATGGGATACTTTGGTTTTTTAATAATTTGGATGGACAGATGGAAGCCCTGAGAGTAAAATAAAAATGTTTGCGGTATCTTTGCTCTTCATGTTCCTGCAGAAAATTTTTAATGCCTATATTGTTCATCTTGCCGTATACGGACAATTGAAAAACTGTCAGTGGTGAGAATCAATCTCCAGCCGACGTTGTTTAAACGCCACAGTTTTGGATACCGGTCTTATTTACTGTCAGGGAATCCACCGCAGCTTTCGCGAAAAATGAAATGGGTTTCTTCATATATAGTGTGTGAATCCAGAATTCGGCCGTTGATCATGTCGAGTATCAATTCCAGGCACTTTTTAACCATTTTCTGTATTGGAGTATCAATCACTGTCAGGCTTGGCTTCAGAAGCACACTGGACAGTATGTCGGTATATCCGATGATTTCCATATCCTGAGGTATACGAATTTCATTTTGCTGGAGTACTGAATAAGCAGTAGGTACGAAATTAACTGCAGAAAAAAATAACACGGTAGGGAGTGTACCGGACTTCAAAAGCTTTTCCATACTTAGCCTCCCCCCGTCCTTATCAAGAGATTCCTGAATAATATGCTCAGGGGCTACGGTTATTCCGTATTGCCTACAGGCGTCGAGAAACCCGGCTTTCCGCATGCTGAAATTTCGCCTCAGAAGATCAACCTCAATTAGGCCTGCCGTTTTATGCCCCCTGGCAGCCATTAGCTGGGACACCTTTTCTCCCGCTTTATATTCATCGACGCACACAGAGCCGAACTTATCGCTTTGCCGGTTGAAAAATACAATGGGCATTGTGCATTTGAGCGTGCCTATATATTCAATATCGTTGTTGGAGGCGCCTACAATGATTACTCCATTATACAGCTGATTTCTGAACACATTCTCTATTGTTTCTATTTCATTAAGACGATAAGGCTTAAAAACGACCTCTATCTTCATTTTATCATTTAATATGCTATTTTGAATACCGTCGAAAAAACGCACCAGTTGTTCTGATGAATAGAGGGATGGCCATAGAATTCCAATAACGGCGGCAGCTTTCTCTCCCGATTGCTGTCGCAGCCTTCTGGCGTAAATATTGGGTTTATAGCCCAGTTTTTTTGCTTCTTCCCAAATCCGGTTCTGTGTCTCCTGAGCAATGCGCATTTCGTTACCGCGTCCGTTTAAAACAATT
>Ga0366774_1026_pt1 | contig 27420 bp, 19 predicted proteins | sample BONcelHN113001D9_FD_207068 | JGI IMG/M metagenome (GOLD analysis project Ga0366774, IMG submission 207068) | Enriched cells from coal bed in the Powder River Basin, Montana, United States - BONCAT cells N11 rep2 HSBNCT.N11.300.1.D9 ...
GAGAATTTGTGATTTCAAGATCTCTTACTGTAATATACTCTTTTCCGGAGATATCCACTGTTCTTGCATAGTTGCCGCCGTCAATCATGGCCCTTCCGGTGCCATAGCTGCCAAAAACGATTTGATTTGCGGCATTGCCGCTGCTCGGCACAATCAGGCTGCCCGACCAGAAACAACCTCCTTTGAACAAAATACTGTCCCCCGGGGAAAAAGATGAGCCGTTGACCTTGCCCAGCGTCCTCCACGCTGCAGCAGGGCTGGTTCCGTTATTATTGTCATTTCCGTTTACAGAATCCACATAGTAAGTGACTCCAGAGGCCAATACCGTTGAAGGCGTCCCAATATAGAGCATACCGGCTAGAAAAATGACGGAAACCAGTAATAAAAATATTCTTCTCATACTATCACTTCCCTTCTAAAAATTTTATTATCCTCTACGTTACCATTTTGCACAAAATAGTAAATGTGATTATATTTTGAATTCAGGGGTATTTTTTTACTCTTTATTCTTTTTGCTCTTTTAATTCCCACATATAGGTGCTACAGTAAAGCAATATGACCCTGATCCGGTTTGAATAATCAAATAGTCGCTTGTATGGCCGTCTATAAATAGTTCTTCCGTTTTGTACGAAGATTTCCCGTGCTTCCATAGGGTATTGTTTCCTTCCTTTATCTCCGTTTCTGTAAAAGAAAAAATGAATGGAATGTATACCTTGGCCCTGCTGTTAAAGGGTATCACAACTTGAATTTCCAGCAAATCCTTGCTTTTTTCCCATTTGGATGAAACCAGCCCTCTCATGGTTTTGACAGAAGCCGTCGCAAATTCTAGCTCCTTTGGGATATAAGGCTTGATAACAATTCTTTCAAACCCCGGTCCTTCCGGATCTACGTTAATACCGCCAAGCATCTTGTAAAACCATGCGCTGATGCTGCCGTACATCGGATGGTTATGAGACGCCATTTCACACTCGTCTCCGACCGATAAATACTCCCAGCGCTCCCAAATGGTCGTAGCTCCCCTTGAAAGCATATATCCCCAGCTTGGGTATGTTTTCTGGGTTGCCAGCAAATAAGCTATATCCATTCTTCCGGCTTCCGCCAGGACCTCCATGATGTATTTTGTACATATGTTGCCTGTAGTCAGGTGTCCGTTGTTTTCTTCCATTACACTCGCAACGATGTTATCCATTACGGCTTTTTCATTTCCCTTAGGAACCAGTCCCAAATATAAAGGAAATACATTGGATGCCTGGCTTCCCGTTGCATACTGGCAGGTTTGACTATTGAAAAAAATATCATTGAAAGCTTTTTTAATAAAACCGGATAGTTCTTCATAGAACCTTGCATCCTCCGGCTTACCCAGCAGCCTGGCTATTTTAGTCAACAGGACTGCATTATAATAATAGAACCCTGTTGACATCAGCTTTCCGGGAGTTTTAGCCGATACCGCTCCCCCTCCCAGGCTCCCGCTTTCGGATTCTGTACGCGGGGAAGCCCAATCTCCGATGCAGCTGTAGTTGATGATATACCCGTCTGAATGCGCCCCAAGATAGGACATCCACTTTTTGAATCCTTCATAATGCTCCTCCAGGATGCGTTGATCCCCATAGTGCAGATACATCAGCCAAGGAACGATCAAATAACTGCTGCATACCGGATCTGCCGGTCTTCTCCCATAGCGGTGGAACGGCGCGGTGTCGGCAATGGCCCCGGTTACAGCTCCCTGCGTATCGGCAATATCCTTCTGCCACTTTGTATAAAGCGCAGCTAGATTAAAATTATATACGGCCTCCTCCGCCCTTACCGTCATATCATTCAGCCATGCCAGCCGCTCATCACGCTGCGGACAGTCTGACGGGACGCCATGCAGATTATTTGCTTCCGTCCACACAACATTTTCCTGGATTTTGTTCAATAACGCATGACTGCAATGGAAACGGCCTGCCTGTTCAACAGACGAACGTACAAACCTTCCTGTGACAGCATCCATCGAAGCTTCCCCGGGGAAGCCCTCAACCTGCACATACCTGAAGCCATGGAAGGTAAAGTGCGGCTCATAGACCTCCAGCCCAACGCCTTTTAAGGTATACGTATCCATTGCTTTGGCGGTACGCAGATTTTCCTGGTTGACCGTGCCATCTTCATATAAAAGCTCCGCGTATTTCAATATTATCTTCGTGCTTCTTGGACCGCTTACCTGCAGCTTGACCCACCCGGCTATATTTTGACTCAGATCATAAACTTGTACGCCGGGTTTTGGATTCGATAAAGATATAGGCTTGATAACCTTTATGACTTTAATCGGCTCCATCATCTGGGACTCCATCCTGCCACCCGGCGGTTCCATCCACAGAGGGTCAAGCCATTCACTTTTTCCATCTTCCTCAAGGTAGCTTTCCGGCTCTGCCAAATCCCAGCCATCTATCTCAAGACGCGCATCATAGCTTTCGCCGTCGTATATACTGCTGAAAGTGACCGGCCCATTGCTGTGTACCTTCCATCCCGATTCTGGACCGGTTAAAATATACGCAGCCGTGCCGTCTTCAAATTCAAGCTCCATTTGCAGCAATAGTTGTGTAACCGCATGGACATTATTACGATACGCTTTTCCGTACCACCCTGCGCCAAGCATGATTCCTATCACATTGGAGCCTTGTTTCAGGTATTCCTCTACTGCATAAGCGGCATAAAGGACCCTTTTGCCGTAATCCGTCCAGGCCGGGTCAAGAACACGGTCTCCCACTTTTCTTCCGTTTATATGCAGTTCATAATACCCAAGACCTGATATATATACCCGTGCCCTGGCAACTTTTTTACCAATAGTGAATGTCTTGCGGAACAACGGAGCTTCAGCCCCAAATACCGGCGACCCTATCCAAACAGCTCTCCAATCCTCCTGCTGCAGAAGACCCATCTCAAACCTGCTGCACACACTGAATGCGCTTTCATTCAGGTACCTATCCCAAATCCTGACCTTCCAGAAGCATAGCTGCCGACTGATTAGAGGGCACCCTTCAAAAACTATATTGGTACATTTACTGGATTCTACTTTTCCGGTATCCCAAATATCGCCTATATCTGCTTCAAGCTTTTCCTTGGAGCTGGCAACAACAATCCGGTATGCAGTCTGATATTGTCCACGCTCATCAGACAGGACATGCCATGAAAACCTTGGATTTACAGTATTCAAACCCACAGGGTTCCGCATATATTCACACAGTAAGTCAACAGGCACAATACCATCGTTCAGGTCTTTTATCGTTTTATACTTAAAAGTACTGTTCATTGTTTAGTTACTCCTATACTACCTGACAAATCATATTAAATCGAAGAAGCCTCTTCCTGAGCAATCCTACACCATCTGATCACATTTTCAGGATTATTGCCAATGGTATTATTATCCTTCATAATCACCTCGACACAACAATCCCGCGTAAGCTTCATAGCCTCACGAAGGCTTTTTCTGATACGCTCCTCGTCCAGAACGGGAACCGCCAGATCTGCCGGATGAGGCTTCATGGAATAAATGTACCGGTCTGCCAGCTTCTCTGCCATACTTCCCCAATCAGCCCAAGGAGATACCGAAACCCTTCTAAGCTTCGGAATGCATTCAATCATATCCCATCTTTTATCTAATGCCTCGCAGCATCCGTAGCAGTTCAATCCAAAACGCTCCAGTATGGGCAATTGGTATGGGAAAATAAACTCTTTGAACATCGAAGGAGAAACTTGGACAGTCTCCTGGCTTTCCGCAAATCCCCACATATCGGCAGTACGTATCTTCCTGCCATCAAACCCAGCCGCAGGTAACTCATCCGTCCAGCCAAAACCGCCCGAGCCTACATAGGTCCCGTCATTATTCAGGCTCAGAAGCCCGTTCTCTTCAAGAAAGTCCAGCTTGACAAGATGTCCGTCCCGCAGGAAAGCCATCAATTTGTGGAGTTCATCTGGATAATCATACATATCGTACATCATCTGCTCCAGACCGCGAAGATTCACAAGCGTCCAAGTCATGCCCAACGTCCACCACCATATCCCTTTTATACGGACTTCCAAAAAATCTCCCATAATCTCTTTTGCCAAGCTGTACATCTTTTCAGTCTGTTCATAATCTATATATATCTTGGGAAACCGCAGCATTTTAAAATCATCGTAATCTTTTAGCGGCGCTTCCCAGCGGTATGACCCGCCATCTTGAGTAATGGTCTTTGTTTCATGCATCCCCCAGTCCGTTTCACTATAACTATAAGGGATATTGAAAAACGGTTCGATTACCCTGTCATCCTTCATAGACATACCCCAGAAAATTTCCTTGCGCAATGTCATTTCCCATTGCCGTGCAAGCTCTCCGGTACATCCCATCTGTCCATTAGTTATAATCTCATTCCAGCCGTTTTCCGGGTCGCAGAAGACAAGGGGCCTTGTCTTTCCAAGTGAATTATGGCTGTACCATAATCTCCGCTTCTCGTCCTCAATAGGCCGGGAAGCCAGTTCCGCCACTTTTCCGGCCAGCTTGCCTAGTATCCTTCTGTCTTCAGGACTTATTTCCAATTCCGATTGATTTCCCTTTAAAGTCCCCAGGGAAAATGCCGTTTGATCGTTCATGCCTCAATGCCCTCCTTACCCTTTTCAGACTTTACGCTGACCCACTTTCCAGCCTGTATGTCATACCTCTTTATCACTTTTGCCGGAATACCTGCTGCTATGGAATAATCAGGTATATCCTTTGTGACAACCGAATTGGCTCCAATAACGCAATGCCTGCCGACTTTACAACCGATGATTGAGACATTCTCGCCGATCCAGGAGTTTTCCCCGATAGATACCTCTCCCTTGAATTTAACCTTCTGTTTGGCAATGGGAGTCGTGATATCCTCATACCCATGCAGATTATCGGATATGTATATCCGGTCCGCAGCAAGCACATTTTTTCCGATATATACCTTTTTTACACAGGTTATATGACAAAAATTCCCTATGGCTGCTCCATCATCGATGACTAGCTCGGGGATATTACTGTCAATTTGAAGCGTCAGCAACCATCCCAGATGATTGATTGTCACATCGTTTCCGATAGTAATGTTATGCGGATTATACAGCCTAAGCGGGCTGTTGAGCCTGAAATTCTTCCCAGCTTTTTTAAAAAAGCCTTTATACAGTATAAAGGTTTTCAACAACTGGCCCTGCAAGGTTATAACCCTTAATTTTCCATGAAATGTCAAGTGCATAAAATCGTTAAATTTATTAGACATAAAATCACTTCCCGTCTTGAATCTTCAGTACAAACAACAGTTTTGTGTATTAAATGCCCTGAAATTCACCCCTTGATTGCGCCTGATGTCATGCCGGCTATGATATATTTCTGTGCTATTGCATATAGGATTACAACAGGCAGCGCAATAATTACAACATCGGCAAAAACAAGATTCCAGCTTGAATTGTACTGGCTGGTAAAAAAGTATATTGTAAGAGGCAAGGTAAATCTCTTGGATGTATTTAAAAAATAAAGCACAAATTGCAGGTCATTCCATACCGACAGGAATTGTATCACCAATACAGTAATGGTTACCGTTTTCAGCAATGGAAATATGATGCTGAAAAATAGCCGGATATTGCTGCATCCATCAATAATCCCCGCCTCATCCAGTTCCCTCGGTATGGTCTTGTAAAAACCTTTATAGATCAAAACCGACATGGGAATACCCGTAGCAGTATAAAGCAGGATTACGCCATGGAAAGTAGATACCATATTGAATATTTGCAGCAATTTATAAATCGGAACGATGGATACAGGCACCACAATACCTATAAAAATCAAGGTGTTAATAATGGACGATAACTTGCTTCTTCTTCTCTCAATAATAAATCCGATCATGGCGGACAGTATGATAATAAGTATTACAGAGGCACAAGTAACGACCGTGCTATTCAGCATGGCATTAAGAATATTTCCTTCCTTCAGTACCGTCTCAAAATTGTTAAAGCCCTCCAAATGCTTTGATATGGATAAAGACATATCTGCAGCATCCGCTTTGGACTTGAAAGCGTTAATCAAGACAAAATAAAAAGGTATCAGAACAATCAGGCTTAATAAAATTCCAGCTATATTCATCAGTATTTTAAAAATCTTTGCTTTATGCATCGCTACAGCTCAACCTCCTTTTTACCAAGATAATAATTGAGCGGCAGCCCTATAGCGGCAACTATAATACTGAGCATTAATCCGCCGGCTGTTGACAGTCCAAGATACCCATTTGAAAAGTTCCGGAATACAAGTGTATTGATAACTTCCGATGCATAGCCGGGCCCTCCCTGTGTTGTGGTGAAAATTATTTCAAATACACGAAGTCCAAAAATGATACAGAATATAAAATTAGTATTGATTGCACCTCGAATCATCGGAATGATAATATGCTTAAGTGTTTGCCATTTATTGGCGCCATCTATAGAAGCTGCTTCAAAATGTTCTTTGGGTATTGATTGAATTCCTGCCAAAAATATAACCATATGGAACCCTGTCCATTTCCATATTTCAACCATGCTGGTTGAAAATATTACAATACTGGCATTTCCAAGCCAATCCTGTGCCAGGAATCCCAGGCCTATGAATTCAAAAGCCTTGTTTATCAAGCCGTTTGTTGGGTGATATAAAGAAGAAAAAATAAGTCCCACCGCCAATGTACTTAGAATACACGGCAAATAGAATATCGTCCTTAAATACCCCTTGGATTTAATTTCCATGTTCAGGAGCAGCGCTAATAAAAATCCGAAGGCCATCTTAAAAACAGTTACAAAAATAGTAAATAGGATTGTATTCTTGAACGCAATTACATAACTTGGATTTGAAAACAACTCATAAAAGTTCTGCAGCCCTATGAAATTGCATTCCAATAAGCTCCAATCCGTAAAGGAATAAAAAAATGCCATGATATTGGGCGCAACAAAAAATATAAAATATATTGCCAAGCCAGGCACAACAAACCAATACGGATAATATTTTTTTTCAATCGTATTAATCATAATTCCCACCTGTAGAAGAATGGACTTGAGACCTCATAATTAAAATACCAGATTTCAAGTCCATTATAATATTTAACAATCAGATCAGATTTCAAAACCCTTGTATACCCTTTGCTTTAGCATCCTTTTCACAATTCATATCCTGTTGTTTTGCCAAATCCAATGATGACTTACCTGATACAAGTACTTCTACGCATATCTTGTCAAAACCCACTAATTCAAATGGTACCAAATTGGTGAAAGCAAGCGCAGCCTTACCATCTACATAATATTTGTTTAAATCCTCAGTAGCACCAAATAATTCAGCCGTTACGCCTTTGAAGACAGGTATATCTCTACTAATTTTGTAATATTCAGAAGCTCCCTCAGGTGTAGTGTAGAAAGATACCCATTTTTTCGTAGCATCAATATTCTTAGAACTATTGTTTATATATACTCCACCGGTTCCTAAAACATCTATCCATACATCTCCATCATCATCTGGAAATCCAAATGCACCTATGTCGTTAACTTGTTCAGGAAATTTTTCAGCAATTGGACTCATCACCCATGAACCCATTGGATACATGGCAGCCTCTCCTAAAGCAAGCGCTTTCTGAGCATTGTCATAGGTAGCTGCGAGATAGTCCTTATTAATATACCCTTTGTCTTTTAACTCCTTAAGCTTATCAAATGAAGCGACAAATTTAGAAATATCAGCAAATTTCAGCTTATTTGTACTTATTTTTTCTCCAACTTCCGGGTCATCCTTTACACAATACGACCAACCGGATATCATCGGAAGTAACTGTGCACTCCATGCATCTTTGCATGAGTAATAGACTGGTGTTACATTACCTGCAGCTTTTATTGTCTCACATAGCTTTAAAAACTCACTGTATGTTTTAGGTATTTCAAGTTTTAAATTAGAAAAAACTTTTTTATTGTAAAACATTCCACAAAGGCCCACCCCACTGCTGGCAAGCGGCACGCCATAGAGTACTCCTTTATAAGACAGCGGATATTTTAACACATCTGGAACATTCTCTACGAAAGATTCTTTTGATATATCCAAAAAGTTTTTTTCAGGATTTAATACAGCAACTGTCGCTCCAGCCCAGTAAAAAAGTAAATCAGTAACGTCGTTCGAAGCATATTTTGTCTTAATTACCTGCTCGCCTTGTGAACCATCAGGTAATATTTGCATCTCAACTTTTACCCCAATTTTGGCTTCAGCAGCAGCCACTACTGCATCCATGCCCTTGTTCCACATACCATTTTGAACCATGCCTGTAAGTGTAACCTTTTCAGCAGGCAAATCACTGGCTTGGGTTGTCGATACCTCTTCAGTTATCGCTCCAGTTGACTCTTGAGAAACCGATGTGTCTTTTGTGGCGCCTGTTGTTGCTCCACACCCTGCCAATATAGACAGTATCATGCAAGCAATTACCAATACAGAAAAAATACCTTTAAATTTCATTTGAATCCCTCCAATTTATTCAACACTAAATACTTGATCTCTCAGAGCTCTGACTTTTTTATGATAACATTAATTGTTTTTTAGAGTAAATGGACAAAGCAACAAAACGATGTGGACTTTTCATTATACAGCCCTTAATATTTGGATTAATCTAAAAAGCAACCTTTCAGCAAGTACTTTTTGCCCAAAAGCACTCAAATGAACTCCATCCTGCTCAAAAAGCTTATCCTGCTCATACTTATTATAAACATCAGTCATATCATTCAGGTATACGCCATATTTTTCAACAAGTAATTTTATTATGTCATTATATTTTAGAATGAGGCTGTTGCTCATTGTTTTTTTTACACCGAACAATTCCTTGTATCGTTTTTCGTGAATGGGCGGTATCGTTGTAATAATCGGTACTGCCCCTTCGGCCAAAACAAATTTTATCATGTAATCAAGGTTTTTCTCATATTCTTGGAGACTAACGGTCGGTACGTTTTGTTTTTCGTCAACACATTGCACATCATTGGTTCCAATCATAATGGATACAACGCCAGGTCCAAATGTTTCCATACTTACTCCTATCTGTGACAGGATATCAACACTCTTTGCCCCCGATACAGCACCATCAAAGCAATCAGCAGATACAGAGGTCTTAATCATATTGTAATAGCCTATTCTGTCACTGGTCATTGAATCTCCTAGAAATAAAATCTTTTTTCCATCAAATAGGTTAAGTATTACTTCTTCTTGATATGTATTCTTAATATCTTGCGCTGTATTTTCAAGAAATTCTCCATATTCTTTCAGACTGTCTTTTATATAAATCTCCTCATATGAAAACATTTCAGCAAATATTTTAGTGTTATCGGCAAACTTAACTCCACATCGGTGCAAATTAAACCTTAATTCAAAACAATCCTTCATTTTTCATCATCCTATCTCGTATAATAAAAATACCTTCTCCTTAGAACTGCATATTTAATCATAGCACCGATATGTTGAAGAGGTAAATGGATAAGGCAACAAACCCATGTGGATTTTTCAAATTGACATTTTTTTTAACCATGATATAATCGAGTTGTCCTTAAAAAGCGAGGTGCGTAATTAAAAATGAGCTTCCAAAACAAGATTATGTTCACCTATTCCATCTTCATACTGGCCATACTTCTGACGCTCGGGGTATGCTTCTATATTTATAATGCAAACCTTTTTCAAAAAAATGCGGAAGGCAATCTGAAAGAGCTTGCATCAAAAACCTCGCAGCAGTTGGACGCTTGTGTAAAGGAAATGGATAATATGTCAGTTGAGATCATAGCCGACAAAGATATAATTGATGCCCTGAGAAGCCTTTCCCTGGATTCGGCTTCCTATTCCGAATCGGATTTCGTCAGATTTTCTGATAACATTCAAAAAACTGTAGCCATATCAGCCATTTTTAAAAGCTCCATCTACAGAGCCAGCATATTCAACAAAGATGGCTATTTCATATCCAGCAATACATACGATGAATTGTCAGGCAGAATAAAAGAAAAGATCAGGATATTACCGTGGATAGAAAAGACACGTACGGAAGGAGGCAGCAAATTTCTCGTTGTTCCGCACATAGATGACTGGAACAGCACCAACCTGGTTCATGTATTCTCACTGGCTCGAATTATTAATGATCCCGGTAAAGAAATCGGTATTGTTGAAATACAACAAAACGTTAAGAAGCTGAGTCAGATCTGCGATATCAAAACGACTACTGTTACAAAAGTAGTCGTAATCGACAATAGCAATGAAATTGTCTACACAAATGCAACCCTTACAAAATCTTATCTGGAATTTTATAAACAGCTTGCATATATTCACGGAGATTTAATCCTGCATTTAACAGTACCTGGTTCAGATACTTCCGAAATCATCAGCCGTCATCTTTCCGAATACACCGGCTGGACCGTATTGATCTCCCAAAACAAAAAAGACCTGCTATATCCACTGCAATTGACACGGAACATCATATTTCTGTCAGGCATTGCCATTATACTAATTACATTGCTGTTTCTGTATATTTTTGCACGGTACCTGACGCTTCCCATAAAAAAACTCAAAGAAACGATGGAAACAACGAATATAGAAAACCTTCCGGAGCTTGTAACGGTAAAATCAGAAAACAATGAAATTCAAGCCTTGAACCTGTCCTATCAAAAAATGCGGGAGCGGTTGAAAAAGGCTATCGACCATGAAATTCATTCCCGTTCCATGCAACTGAAGGCACACTTTAATGCACTACAAGCGCAAATTAATCCGCATTTCATCTATAATATGCTTGGTGTGCTGGCCAACATGGGAGACGAGTCCTGTAACGATGAAATATCTGAAACCTGCTGCAATCTTGCAAAAATGTTAAGGTATTCAACTTCATCAGTCTATGCCAATACAACTCTTCGGGAAGAGATTGAGCATGCCGGAATCTATCTATCGCTGATGAAAAAACGCCACGAACATAATCTCGAATACTGTATAGAAATTGATGAAGACATGATGGACCTGAACCTCCCCAAACTCATCATCCAGCCTATTGTAGAGAATTCAATCAACCACGGTTTCAATGATTTTTCCGGGGTCATGAAGATAGAAATCAAAGGCCGGCTTTTAGACGATTGTTGGCAAATCAGTATCATGGATAATGGTTCAGGGTTCAAGCCAGAGCATCAACAGACATTAAAGGATGACATCAACTGCTACATTCAAAACTTGGTCTCCGGAAAAGACAGCCATGAGCTCTCCATAGGTGGAATGGGATTGATAAGTACCTTTGCACGGTTATTTTTATTATATGGAAACACATTGAGATTTGAAATAAAAAATAATGAATCAGGAGGAGCTTGTATCCTCCTGGGGGGTGTACGCTCTGCACCAAATGACAAATATTAAGCTGCAGACGAGCCTGTTCAAAAATAGAATTTCAAGGAGATGGCAGGATGAATATTTACAAAATCTTACTTGTGGAAGATGAGCCTCCTATGCTGAGAAGAATAAAAAGAATCATTGAAAAAAAGCCTTCAAGCTTCCAAGTCGTGGCAGAGGCGAACAATGGCAGGGAAGCTCTTGATTTAATTGCCAATGTGAGACCCGAACTAGTGATTGCCGACATAAAGATGCCTTTGATGAATGGGCTAGAGCTTTCAAAAATAATAAATGAGCAGTATCCCGATATCATTGTTGTCATCATCAGCGGTTACCAGGATTTCAGCTATGCCAGAGATGCATTGAAATTCGGGGTTTTTGATTATCTTCTCAAGCCTGTAGAACCGGAATTGTTATACAAATTGTTGGATACCCTGGCTGCTAAATTGGATAAAAAGTATATTGAAATGGATACAAATATATTGAAAAGAATTATTAATTCTCAACCAGTGGATAGAGAAATCATATATCAACGTTTTTCCTATGAATATTATTGCGCTTTTATCATAAGATCAGGGCCTTTGATAAGAAGATTCGTTGATAAAACATCCACAAAGCAGGACCTGCAAAACACTGCTTTGAATTTACCCGATATGAAGAAACAATACAATATTGAAATATTTTGGGTGATCAATGGAAGAGATGACAAAGAAATACTGACTATTTTCCCAGTTCAGCAAACCAGCTTCAAAACAGTAAAGACCCTTGTACACAATATTGCCGTATTAAAAGAGAATAGCCATCCCTTTACTACAGTTGTCTATACAGAGGAATTATTCACCTTAGAAAACCTTGCTGAGAATATACAAAACCTTTATATTACACTGGATAATAATTTAGTGTTCGGAAAACACACATTGACAGGCAACAATATGGAAGCTGCCGCAAAGCTTTCACCTCCTATTCTGGGCAGTAATCTGGAGAACAAACTGAACATATTGATCCAGAATAAATCCTTCAATATTTTCAAAGAGGAACTCACTGCTTTGTTTCATGGCTGGGAGAATCAATCTCTTCCTCAAATCTGGGTTGAGAAGATGGTAAAACAAATATTCCGGCTGATTGAAAAAAACTCGCCGGGTATTACTTCCGGCATGAGCATCAATACTGACCAAATGCTGGAGAAAGTCTTCTCGGTTTCGAGTAATTTCGGCGAGCTTCTGACAGGCTTATGGAGAATCGCCGAAAGCTTGTTTTACTCCTTTACTGCTACGGACTCGATGAAAAATGAAGAAATAAGTTTATTGGAGGATATAGAAGCATATATAAACCTTCATATTGCGGAATCCATAACACTTCAGCAGGTATGCGAGCTTTTCGGCGTCTACCAACCCTATCTCAGCAGGCTGTTCAGGAAGTATAATAATGTTTCTTTTAACGAATATGTCACGATTCTTCGCGTCAATGAAGCCAAACGCCTTATGAAAGAACAACCTGAAATGCTGTTTAAAAATATTGCCGAGATAGTTGGATATCCTGACCAGCATTATTTCAGCAGGCTATTTAAATCAATAACAGGCTTGACTCCATCCAAATTCAAGGGTGAACTTTAATTACACCAGCAATTATCAAAAAGAAATATAAATCTACCATAACTATCAATTTTAGTCGCGATTTAATATAACTTTTAGTCATTATTGTTATGAAAATAGCTACTTTTTATTAATATAAAATAATAACTTATAGTATATGTTTGAGCCTCGTTCAAAATATAAATTTGATTTAAGATACATAAGATTAGCCAAAAGAAACTAAAGGCAAAAATTGTGGAGCAATATCTATTTACATAATATTGCTCCACAATTTTTTATACTCTATTTGATCAATGCCTCTTATAGAAAAAGTGTTCTCATCTTATTGACAAAGCAGGATATCCTTTTTAGTTTCAGCCAGGTATTTTAAATCATCTGTAAAACCATTTATACTAAAAAGCACATACCACTGGCGTCGGGTTTTTTGATTCCATTCAACAGATTTTGCCTTTTCCTCAAGGGTACGAAGTATATCAATACCAACCTTGTTTTCCCGATATTTGCATTCCCCGAAGATGATATCATTACCTGTTCTATCAATAGCCACAATGTCAATTTCGGTATTATTGTTCCACCAACGACCTACCTTATCATAATTGAAACCCCATTGATTCTTTGCACTCAGCTGCCACATCTCTTCTATGCAAACATCTTGATACACAAAGCTAATATGCCTATCTACTAAATTTTGGTGTATCTTCTTCATTGCAAGTTCTTCATTGCCTGATTCAATATAGCTTAAGTTAGGATATAAAAACTGAAACCAGAACAACAAAAAATTATCCTTTATTTTATATAATCCCCGCTTGCTTTTTTCGGGGTTCTCCTCTGTAACAGGTACTTCACGTTCCAATATGTCAAGATCAATCAGCGTTTTTAAATATTTGGTAAGTCCTGTTTGCTTTAACTCCAGTGCTGTAGAGATCTTACCAAGCTTTTGGTTTCCAGCTGCAATAGTTTTAATTACAGAAAAGTAGCTGCCGATTTCAGATACTTCTCGTTGCAAAAGGAAATTAGGCTCATCATACAAAAAACTTGCTTTCCTAATGACATTTTGCTCTATAGCACTATAAATATCTTTACTATCATAAAACAATTCAATATATTTTGGTACCCCCCCAGTAATGCTGTAATACTCTATCAATTCTTTTCTGCTCTTCTGGGAGAAAAACTCATTATAATGTCTGAAAGGAATTTGTTGTAACTTAATCTGCCCTGTGCGTCTGCCATAAAGAGGACTGTTATAGCTAAGGGTCTGGGACTCCATCATGGAAATGAGCGAACCACAAAGAATGACCATAATCTTTGAATCTTTTAATAGTGTATCCCAAATACGTTGAAAGATTGAAGGAAAAGCTGGATTAGACCTTCCGAGATACTGAAATTCATCAATAATTAGTAGTTTTTTGTCTTCTGTTCTATCGTCCAACAGTGACTTGAAAATCGGATCCCACTCTCATGTAATAATTATACTACAAATTATTATAATTTCAAGTATAATCATTTGACCTGTTTCGACAATATCCAACTGCTGAATTTACTGACCTTTAAAAATGTAAACTGTTTATAATTTAAATGTGTGGAAATCAACTTAATGTTGGAACAAATTTCCTGTTGATATTGAGTCAATTCCATGCGTTTGTCCTAATAAAGAATATAAAGAATGATTAATAGAGAAAATGAGCCTCACGGACACAATGGTTTTCAGCAGGTCAATGTAGTTCTCACTGGGAGATATGCAATACATTATACCATCATGCTCTGCTATGACCTGTCCATCTTCTTTATGGTATTCTTCAGCCTATACTTCCTTAATGACAGTGTGTGTATATTTTTCCGGGAGATTAACCACACCGCCCGGCATGTATCCGGTCTGCAGGAATACCTTCTGCCCCGTCTCTTTCGCCTTGTTGATGATGACACTCATTTTACTCAAATAATTTTCGCCGGGATAGTCGGAGATAAGACCCACAAACGCAAAAGCGTCGAAGCCTGCTTTCTTCATCTCTTCCATCTGCCTGCCGAGCTCATTATCCTCCAGCCGGTCATTCAGCATCCACAAGTCTGTACCCCTATATTCCACACCGGGATCTATAAAGTTCATGTCAGTCATTTTACACCTCTAATATAAAGAAAATAAGCCTATAATTCATTATGCATATGAATACAGGCTGAAACCATACTTTTAACTACATAAAAAGATATCCGGCAACCTTCTTTACTGCCTTCACGATATCCTCCGCATCTTTCTCCGTAAATACAGGCTGATACTGATCAGGGCGCTCCTGGACATCAAATCCAAAGCAATTGGGCACATATCTCTTGTATAGACAAGTTTCTCATCAAATTGGTTAAAGGGAAATCCATTCCTATCTACAGTTTTTTGATGGAATAATTTCGGCACCAAATAGATAGGTTCTCCGTTATACAAAAAGGATGTGTTTATATTTTCGGCATTAAGCGCTTTCCTGAATTCTGCTGCCTTATCCTTATCGGGAAGAATAAACATGAGTCCATTACCTGTGTCGCCTTCCTCATCGTTGATTCTCCTGAAGCTTATACCGTCAATCCCTTTTAGTTGATCCTTGATGGAATACTTGATTTTATGCATGAAACCGTTAATTTTGTCAATCTTTTTCAGTTGCTCCAGGGCAAGCGCTCCGGTAACTTCGTTCATCCGGAAGTTCTGCCCGATAAAATCATTATCTGACTCGATTTTCGAAAGAAATCCCTCTTTTTCCCGGATCATTCCCTGGTCATGGTACCTGACCGCCCTTTCATAGAGCTTTTCGTCATTGGTTGAAACAACGCCGCCCTCCCCGGTGGTGATAATCTTATTCATTTGGAGGCTGAAGCAATTGATGTCGCCGAAAGTACCCGAGTATTGTCCCTTGTATTTGGAACCGCAGCTTTGCGCCACATCTTCGATAACTGTCAGGCCATACCTTTTTGCAGCTTCCATGATTCTGTCCATTTGACAGGGATTCCCCAAAATCGGTACCGGGATGACTGCTTTCGTATATTTATCAACCAGCTTGCCTATGGCATCCGGATCGATATTCATACTTTCATCCATATCCGCAAACACCGGAACTGCGCCTGAACAAATGACCGCGCTGGGCGTGGCGATAAATGTACAGGATCACCCTGACCTATTCCTGCGGCTTTTAAAGCCGTAATCAACGCGGCAGTGCAGGATGTCACACCCAGGGTATACTTGTTGCCGAGTTTCTGGGAAAAAGCCTTTTCGAATTCACTGACTTTTTTAATGTATGGAAGCCATAATACCGGAAAGGCGACTTTTGATCCAATACTTCCATAACCGCTTTCTTCTCTTCGTCCCCATATACACTCGCCCCGGGAAACGGAGGCGAAAGCGGAATATCTCTTACAGGCTTGCCGCCTTGAATTGCCAGTTTTTCATCCATAATAATACCCCCGTCTTCAATCGTCACTTTTGTGCCGCCCAATCCCCACTTCCCGCTTTTCACCACTTCAGTGACAGCGTCAATCTCAATTTGGTCATGCACGGGCCATTCGGATGCTATCACCTTTCCAACAGTCGGCCCTCCCAATATCGCCAGCTTTTTCAAAGCGATCTCCCCTTTCGTTCATCAGAATAATTGCTTCCTGCGCCAAAATTTTATGCGTTATATGCCACAATACCTTTCCATTATCTTTATCATGTTGCCTCCGAAAATAGCCTTTTTGTCTTCATAGGATATATTGGCGTATGCCAACCAACCCAACTGCGGGCGAGGATCACGCATAGGGGAATCGGTCCCGAACAATATTTTCTCCACCCCCACTTCTTTCACAAAGTATTCAATCACGCCCCAAGTCACTGTTGTGAAGGTAAGCTGAAGATAAATATTCGGATACTTTTTGGCCAGCCTGCCATATTCCACCGCCACTTCAAAGCTCCTGCCCGCATGGTCCATAAACAGGGAAATGTCAGGATATAGGCTGGCCAGCGTCTCTATGTCCTCAAGGTACTGTGCGTCACTGTATGCCCCGGGATCCAGCAAGGCATAGAGCCGCATCCTGTTGGCCATTTTAAACCAGGGCCTGTATACCTCGTCCGTATAACGTGTCCTAGAAGTCCAGTAATACGGTTTCATACCCCTGAATCCTTTTTCCGAATACCATTTTCGCGCTTCTCCCTCAACGTCGGTTATGTAATTGGGATCAATGGTTACATATCCCACCACCTCATCCGGGTATTTACGGATAGCCCTTTGGGCAACCTCGTTGCCTGCCTCCGAATCGCCTTCTATCCCGACCCAGGGTGCAATTGACATTTTATTAATCCCAATAGCCCGGTAAGCATTTATCATATGATCGATGTCGCCCCGTAAAAATGCCCTTCCGCCGCCGGTTCTGCCATTTTCTTCAATCAGGTGGGTATGTGAATCATATACCGGTATGGTAAGCGGAAGCCCCTGGGCTGCCTGTAAAGTAACCTCATCTTGATCGGGCAGCTTTTGTTCGGGAAGCTCCAACCCTGTCAGACGCATCAAGTTGCCGCCGGCAATCAGTATTTTTGCTTCGTCTGGAATCCTTGCATAGTCAATGAACGCCCTTGCGGCTCCCAGGCTTCTATACGGCATACCGCTTCCAAAGATGAGGCGGTCGGCGCCATACCGTTCATATGCGATTTCTACCATTTCATTGCTCTGGAGCGTGGAAAAATCCGTGCATAGATTTATAAATTCGTCCATGACAGGTAATAATTTTCTTTCCATCCCCCATGACAGTCCCTGCAACACAACTGTTAATGCAGGGTGACGCGCAAGAATATCCGAAAGCTGCCCGAACTCTATTTCGGATGCGTCTACTATCAACGGAAAGCCTGCATTTTCAATGGCGGACAGCAATTGTCCAATTGTTCTTTCATCCGGATTATACCGGTTGGTTTTAGGCAGTATCCTTGCCGCAACAATTCCTTTTTCCTTCATTTGTTTTACAACTTCCAAAGGCTCCGGAAAATCTCCCATATGATGCGGCATCACAATCCAGCATCCCGCAAGCCGTTTGCTTTTTTTCAATTCCTCTTCCAACAGCCTGTTCCCATATTGGGGAGAATACACCTTTGCCAGACCATGGTACACAAGGGCTCCCGCCACGCCGCAGCGGTCCATTTCAGCCAATATGTCTTCCGTTTTCCATCTTTGCAGGACATGCTTTTGCCCCACTTTCCCTACACAAACATTTGAATCGAAAAACTGCAAGTTCTTTATATCGTGCATCCTTCCATCTCCTTATAAATTCTTCTTAAAATCTTAAACTATCCGACAGCAGTACATTCCCTTCATACTTCAATTAATAATGATGCAATGTATAACTCCCTTCAGATGCATATTTGGGAATATGTTAACACTAATTTTAAGGAATCAACCATATGCCGGACACAGGTAGCAGACCATTTCGGCATTTCAATCTATACGCTTTCACGTCTTTTCAAAGATAGTCTGGGCATCTGCACGCCTCGCTTTCACGTGGCGTTTGAACAACGTCAGTGGAAGATTGTGTCTCACCACTTATACTGCAGCGAAAACTTAATTGTTATAATTCGGTAGTTTTCGCTTTATAATTACCCTTTGACCGCTCCAATAAGCAGCCCTTTCATGAAGTGCTTTTGTATAACGGGATAAACGCACAATATTGGCACAAGCGTAATGATAATAGCCGCCATTCTCAAGACGTGCGGAGTAGTAGTCAATCCGAGTTGCCCTGTTTGAGCCCCAAGTGAGTCCTCTGTCAGCATACCCCTGAGTATTACCTGGAGCACCTTCTTTTCTCTGCTGGTGATGTATAATGCACAGGATAAATACTCATTCCACCGGCCAACCGCATAGAACAACCCGATGGAAGCAAGAACTGCCGTTGACAGTGGAAGTACAATTTTAATCAAAATGGAAATATCATTATAACCATCAATCTTCGCTGACTCTATTAGACTTTCTGGAATACCTTTAAAAAACTTAACCATGACAAGTATATTGAAAACGCTTAATGCATTCGGTATAATCAGCGCCCATAGGGTATCGGTCAGTCCGAGAGAGCGCACGACCATATAGGTAGGTATTACACCCCCGTAGAACAGCATGGTAACGAGCATCATTCCAAAAAAATATTTTTTTCCAATGAGATCTTTCTTCGAGAACGGATAGGCGGTAATTACTGTTAGGAACAGGCTGATGGCGGTACCTGCTACTGTAACAAAAATTGTATTTTTATAACCAATAATAATATGAGGTAGTTTTAAAACATACAAATATGTTTGAAGTGTAAAGCCGTCGGGTATGAGATAATAATTGTTCAATGATTCCTTTGCCGGATCGCTTAACGAATACATCAATACATACCAGATCGGATACAGCATCAGGATTGCCATAAGAACAAAAAAAGAATAATTCAAAATAGTCGGTATTCTGCTTCCCCGTCTCATTATAATAAACCTTCCTCTCCAACAGATTTTGCTAACCGATCCGCACTGACAACAAGGATCATTGAAACTACCGAGCTGAAGAGGCCTACTGCCGTTGCATAGCTGTAATTTCCCAATTCGATCCCTCTTCTAAATGTAAATGTCTCAAAGACATCAATAACCGGTCTTGTAAGGTCATTTTGTATAACAAGGATTTGTTCAAATCCTGCACTCAGAAGAGAGCCAATACGTAATATCAGAAGAAGAACGACTACTCCCATAATGGAAGGGATGGTGATATGGATGACTTGCCTTAACTTATTTGCACCATCAATGACTGCCGCTTCATATAAATTAGGATCAACAGTGCTTAAGGATGCAAGATATAAAATGGTACCCCATCCGACCTCTTTCCATATCTCAGTTATAACCAGCAAAGATCTGATATATCTTGAATTTGCAATCATGTGCGGAGCTTCCTTACCGAACATTTGATATATATCGCCCAGGATACCATAACTGGGAGATAGAATAGTGAGCATAATGCCATAGATAACAACCCACGAAACAAAGTGGGGCAGGTATATGATCGTCTGTATTGACCTTTTAAAGTGTCTGCTCCGGATTTCGTTCAGCATCAATGAAATAATAATTGGAATAGGAAATCCAAATGCAATTTTATATATACTGATAAGTAATGTATTTCTTATGATATGCAAGAAATCGTAGGAAGAAAATACTTCCCTGAAGATATTAAATCCCACCCATGGACTTTCCCACATCCCTTTAAATATACTGTAATCTTTAAAGGCAATGATCAAACCGCCCATCGGCAAATATTTGAATATTATAAAATAGACTATTCCTGGCAGCAGCAATAATAAAAGATATTTGTCGCGTCTGACAATCTTTAACGAATTATTCCTATTCGCTCTCAAATTCAACAGTTCCTTTCCTCGTATATTGTTCTTACATTTGGCATTGTACCGAGGGGTAACGGGTATCACCCGTTACTCCCCGGGTACTATGGAATCCTTTGCGTATAGGAAATCTTACTTGTTTTTGGCCTTGTAAGCCGCATTGTATGCAGCTGCCAATTCATCGCCGTGAAGCGTTTTCCATTGGGCAAGTAATTCATCGAATCCCTTATCAACCGGCACTTCTCCTGTGATAATCTTGAAATATTGCGTTCTCGAATTATTATTTAGTTCGACTAGATATTTGGACTCCGGCACATCGAGTCCATCATTCCCCATGGGCGTCAACAGCTTCGATGCAAAATCAAATGCCTGCTGATACTCTTTCGAGTAGTGCAAATTGAGCACATCCTGAGCCAGGTACAACTGGGTAACCCCGACTTCCTGTCTCTTGGCATCGTCAATCGTAATGGTTACGACATCGTCTTTCATCGTATAGTGCTGGCCTTCCAAGCCATAATTGGTAAACATCTGGCCTTCGTCCGTACACATCCAGTCAATTACCCTTAAAGCGGCATCAATATTCTTTGCAGCGGCACATATCGCCGTCCTTTGCCATCCTTTTTCGGATAATGACTGCATGCCGATCTTCTCATTGAAGCCGGTTCCCTTCGGAATCGGGCCATAAGCCCATACTGCTGCGGGGTTGCTGTCATGCAGCGGTTTATAGTACCCGTATGTATTGAAGGTATCAAAGCATAATGTCCCATAACAGAACGCACCGTATTTTCCTTGAGAATATTTTTCCTTGACCCTCTTTGAAGTATCGGTAACAAACTCCGGATCGATGGCTTTCATCGTATATAATTTATTCAAGGTTCTTAATGCTTCTTTGGCTCCCGGTTGGATCGTACCATTTACTACATTACCATCAACGACATACCAGTAGTAAGGTATAACTCCAAAAGCAGCAAAAATATGATTGAAAAATCTAAAATCCGTTTTCGAACCGCCAATGGCAAAGGTATCTTTCTGATTGTTGCCATCCGGGTCTTTGTTTGAAACAGTATCTGCAACGATCATATATTCATCCAGGGTTTGGGGTATGCCAAGGCTGAATTTATCCAGCCAATCCTTCCGGTAGGATGGAACCCACGGATCCTGGCCGGCGCTTGCGTTAATTGTATAAACGTTACCGTCATCACGCTTTGACATATTTATTGTTTTTTGAATTCTATTTTGAAGGTTGGGATACTTGTCATAGTATTTGTTAATTGCTAAAAGAAGTCCATCCTTTACATAATTTGTCTCATAACTTTCTAGTCCGCCTATATGCATGATTTCCGGTCTGTCTCCGGCTGCAAGCATAACGTTTAATTGTTGATTAGCAGTGCTTGCATCCAAAGCAGTTACTTTAAGTTTTGTATTTGTTTTCTCTTCAATATGCTGCTTGTTGAAATTTTCATACGTTACTCCCGGCCACAATTCTGTTACAACAAGGCTTATTTCATCAGGTTTTGCCGCTGTCGTCTCTGCTGTGGTTGTTGCCGCCGTTGTAGTCGTCGCCGCCGTTGTTCCGTTTGATGTGGTTTTCTGGCAGCCGGTAATCAATGATACAAGCATAGAAAGAACCAACATGACCAATAGAATTTTTTTTAATCCACTCTTAAGCATTCAAAAATTCCTCCTTAATTAATTGTAAAATAGGTTATTTGTGCATGGTACAACAGACATACTATAATCATTCACTCAATAGGCATCCCTCCATTATTAAATTAACATGGTTTGAACAATTTTGCAGGTACATTCACTAACAGTTAGATTATAAGCCCCTGCTGCACATTTCGTAAATTATACTATCCTGCAAAAACTGGATAAGACGGACGAATATTAGTTTACTAAATGATTATTAGTATAAAAAACGGCTTTTTTGTACCTGCAGCGTTTGACCCTATGTTTCCTGGGGGACATGTAGGAAAGGCATAATTGAATGCTTGTCATTAAAGCATAACCTTGTGTTTAGACATATTACTGCTTCTGTTTTGCCCTGTAAGCCGTATTGTACGCAGCTGCCAATTCGTCGCCATGAAGTACTCTCCATTGAGCAAGCAACTGGTCAAATCCCGCATCCACAGGCACTTCTCCGGTGATAATCTTAAAATATTGCGTTCTTGCATATTCATCCCATTCAACTTGATACCTGGACTCGGGCACATCGAGTCCATCATTCCCCATAGGCGTCAACAGCTTTGACGCGAAGTCATATGCCTGCCGGTACTCTTTCGAGTAGTGCAAATTTAAGACATCCTGTGCCAGGAACATCTGGGTAATCCCCAGTTCCTGTTTCTGTACATCATCGATGGTAACATTTACAATGCCATCTTTCATGGTATAGTGCTGGCCTTCCACGCCATAATTGGTAAACATTTGGCCTTCGTCAGTACACATCCAGTCAAGCACCCGTATGGCAGCATCAATATTTTTTGCAGCAGCGCATACTGCTGTCCTTAGCCAGCCTTTTTCAGATAATGACTGCATTCCGATCTTCTCGTTGTAGCCGGGGCCGCGTAAAATAGGGCCATAAACCCATTCCCCTCCGGGATTGCTGTCATGGAACAGTTTATAATAGCCGTATGAATTAAAGGTATCAAAGCATAATGTTCCATAGCAGAACGCACCATATCTGCCTTGAGCATATTTTTCCTTGAGTCTCTTTGAATTGTCGGTAACAAACTCCGGATCGATGGCTTCCATCGTATATAACTTGTTCAAGGTTCTTAAAGCTTCCCTGGCTCCTGGCTGTACCGTTCCGTTGACTAAAGTTCCGTCAACTGCATACCAAAATTGAGGTATAACCCCGTAAGCGGAAAAAATATGGTGTAAAGGTCTCATATCCTTATTGGCGCAACCAATAGCAAAAGTATCCTTTCTATTGTTCCCATCCGGATCTTTATTTGACACAGCGTCAGCAACGATCATATATTCATCCAGGGTTTGGGGTATGCCCAAACCGAATTTATCCAGCCAATCCTTCCGGTAGGATGGAACCCACGGGTCCTGGCCGGCGCTTGCATTAATTGTATAGACATTGCCGTCTTCACGCCTGGCAACATTTATTATCTTTTCAATTCTTTTTTTCAGGTTGGGCGCTTTATCGAAGTACTTATTTAAAGGCAGGAGGATGCCTTCCCTTACATAATTTGTTTCATAGGATTCATTTCCACCTATATGTATGATCTCCGGCCTTACTCCGGATGCAAGCATAACGTTTAGCTGGTCTCCTCCATTTGCTAAAGATAAAACCGTCAATTTCAATTTCGTATATGTCTTTTCTTCAATATATTTTGTGTTAAAATTATCGTAGGTTACTCCCGGCCATAGTTCTCTTACTACAATATGCAACTCCTCAGGTTTAGCGGTTATGGCCACAGTTGTATCGTCCGATGGATTTTTCTGATTGCAGCCGGTAATCAGCGAGGCAATAATGGAAAAGACAAGTGTAAGCAGTAGAACTTTTTTCAACCTACTAACCATCATTATTATTTCCTCCTTAAAATTTGGACGTTCTTATTTTAAATACCAAAGTATCTGTTGTTGTTGGGAAAAGAAACAGCATAAGTACATTATATGCACTTATGCTGAATTTTTCAATACCAAACAAATGTAGAAAAATCACTACACTGCTGCCTGTTTAACTTTCGCCTCTGCTATATCCCCATAGTGTAAAGCATATCCAACTGTTCCTCAGTCAATGCTTCATCATAGATCCTTACATCGTCAATAACGCCGCTATATGGCGATTGCCCTGTCGTACCATCCTTACCAAGCCTCATAATATTCGTACAGCTGCTGTCCCCGACAGTGACAGTAAAAGGGTAGGCTACACCATCCAGATAAAGATAGACACCGCCGGTATCTTTGACAAATGCAACAAAGTGCCATTGGGTCTCATCAATGGGTATGGAAAATTCTCTTCCGCCAGTGGCGCCTCTTATCTGGGCAATCAGACGATCCACTCCGCTAATCTCACGCAAACCGATAAAAAATCCCTGCCCGGGTGAAGCAATATAATAAGGGTCGTTTGTTTTTCCGATCAATTGGCCTGTACTGGTACATTCATCGGCTTTAAACCGCAGGACTGCCGTAAAGTTGTTTGCTCCAAAGCCGATAAAATCGTCACTATCTCCAAGATCGATGTATTGCCCTGACGTAAAATCGTAGGCGGAGTTTTGATTTTGTTCGCGATCTTCTGTCAAAGACGGAGAGTTCCTTGAAGATCCATTGTATCCGTTTCCGGACGTATCGTTCATATTGCCCAAGAATGTATACTCCGCCAATGGAGCAGGCAGGTTGCTTACCGTCACAGCACAGGTATCTTCTATGGTTGTACCGGTTGCCCTTGCCGTGATCGTTGCCGATCCTACCGACACGGCGGTTACCGTTCCGTTAGCATCCACCGTTGCAACAGATGGGGCTGAGGATTCCCATATCAGCGCCTTATGTGTTGCGTTCCCCGGCAGTACAGTTACCTCAAACAAATGAGTATTACCAACTTCTATTGTTATATCGCTTTCCGTGATATCGACGCTTTCCACCGGCACCAATTCATATGGGCCGATATCAATACCATTTCCGCAAGGCCTTACATTTTTTTCCATATCGTATAAAAAACTTATTGCCGCGCCTTCATCTATGGCACGCGAACCAAGTTGCAGGTGGAAGTTGCCATTAGCCGGATCAACCAAAAGAGGATCTTCCAAAATATCTGTAATATCCAAACACGGATCACCCGCATTGTAAATCACATTATGCCCGTTTTCGGTGATAGCAGCACCTGTTATAGCCTTATAGCCAACATCGGATATATTCATAATTATGTTATTCCGGATAACGCCTGTACAATAGCTGTCCCTTAAAACAATCCCGAAATATGATCCAACACCGCCATTAGCAGCGGGATCCCCCATGAAAAGATTATTCTCAATCGTCATGTCTGGGATATTGATTGCATTAATCCCCCAAGAGACAAAACCTTGAAAAATATTATTTCGGATTGTCCAATCGGAGAGATAAGTAGAACTTGGATAATAATAATTTGCCAACATGAAACCCTCATGGGCTAAACCTGAAAACCTATTGTTTTCTATCAATATGTTTTTTACCTCTGTCCTGTCATTATCATATGATTGGACATAATCAACATGAGCGCTTCCCAGATGAGATCCCGCGACAGTTCCATGGGTATAGTTATTCCTGATAATTACGTTGTTGCCGAATACACGGAAGTAATCAGCATCCCCGCTCCTTCCATTAAGATCCAGATACTCGATTTCATTCCTCTCAAAAGTGGAATTGCCGCCGGTAAGAATAGCCTCGGCACATTTATAGAAATAATTGTCTGCAACATAGGCATACCCGGCATAATGCTGATAATATATTCCAAAAGCATAATTTCTGATATCCATGTTTGCAATCTGTGTATAATCCTTTAATATATCTACAGCCCTTCCACTGAGATACGTACCGCTTACATACGCATCCATTCTAAGACCTGCCAGCCGTATATAGTTGGCATTAATAACCATTTTGGCCTGGATTAACGGATCATCATCCTCCGCCATGATGGTAATCCATTGACCCGATGTTCCAGACCGGGTAATTGTGCTAATATCTGCAGCTGTATAAGTTCCGTCCTTTATCAAAACAACATCTCCCGGGTTCATTACATTTGTCGCAGCCTTGATGGTTGTATACGTCTGGCCTGCGCCTACATTCCTCACAATTACATAGCTGGTGGTAATATTGAGGGTATCACTGGCTTCGGACAGGTTTCCAGTTGCATCATAGGCCTTTACATAGATGGAATACGCCGTATAAGGAGCCAGATCAGGAATTTCATAAGATGTTGTATCTACCCGTTTTTTCTCACTGTCATTGACATAGACCACATAACCTGCGGCTCCCGTTACCGCGCTCCACGTAAGAGTTTCCTGGGCGGAATAAGTCGAATAGTCACTCAACACCAAATTCAAAGGTTTTACCCCAGTGTCGAATTCCGCATAAACTCTGGCGGGCGACATTCCATAACCGCCTGTAAGCAGACCGATGACCAACACAAAACACAATACCTTTTTTAACATAACACTATACCTCCCTTAAAAACTGGGGGAGAGAATTGCCCCCTCCCCGTATTCCCAAACCAAGATGAAATCAAAGATGAAATATTCCTATTTCAGTATCTGCCCGGATATGATTTCCAGGTCTCTGGTGTCTACTTTGCCATCCCGGTTCATGTCAGCAATCCTCGCACTGTCCCAATCAGGGCTTGCGGCAGTTTTCCCGAAGTGAAGGGAAACAATATCGAGGTCCATTACATTCACAAGGCCGTCTCGGTTCAAGTCCCCCTGTATCTTCATCTGGACAGTGCCATTGGGCAACGTCGGCAGCAGGATATTCCCCTGTACATCCACCAGCGTTACATTAGTTACGCTTACCGCGTTGAAACCTGCAATATCTTCCCTGGCTGTAAATGTAAGCGTAATCAATTGTTCTTCTCCGGTAACGACGTTTTGCGCTCCCATGCCGGCAAGGAGGAAACGCCCTGTTCCCTGCTGACCATTGTCATCGCTGCCCGTTACCAGTAATCCGCCTTCTGCCGCAGCATATCCTTCATACTTGACCATGTGTTTGTCATAGATGATTCCCAGATCCGCATTCAATATTTGTTCCGCTGTCTTGAGTCCTATGGTTACGCTAAACCTTTGATGCCTGGTCACAGATTCAGACTTTGCAAATGTAATGCGGGTCGCCTGCTTCACTGTCACCGTGCAGGTATCCTGCAATCCCGTTCCGGCCACTTGTACTGTGATGATTGCGGTTCCCTCGCCTACCGCGGTAATCATTCCGTTGGAATCAACGGTCGCAATTGATAGATCGGAAGACTCCCATAGCAGATCCTTGTTTATCGCATTCTCAGGAAGTACAATTGCCGTAAGCGCTCTTGCGCCGCCAATCTCCTCTATGGTTATGTTCTCTTCCGTGATATTGACGCTTTCCGCCGGGATAATTGCCTTGGCGGTGCATCCCAGCAGGGCAAAATTGGCACCTTCTTCAATGGCCGCT
>Ga0366774_1027_pt1 | contig 27306 bp, 26 predicted proteins | sample BONcelHN113001D9_FD_207068 | JGI IMG/M metagenome (GOLD analysis project Ga0366774, IMG submission 207068) | Enriched cells from coal bed in the Powder River Basin, Montana, United States - BONCAT cells N11 rep2 HSBNCT.N11.300.1.D9 ...
GATCGTCTCCGAGACGTATACATTCGTAGGCACGGTCTGCAGTATGGAGGACGGCACCTGCGGCGTAACCGGACCGTGCAGCACCAGCCGCGATATCAATCGCTGCCACGCGACGAAAGTCCCCGCGGTTGTTATACCGTGCATCTCCAGGCGGTTTTTCGCATTCAGTACATCGCGCGGCCCTATGGTCGCGCCCTTGGGCGGGACGCTCGCCATGTCGCCGCTTTGGCCGAAGCACCCGTGCAGCGAATTTTGCGCGATAGAAAACGGATTTAAAGTGACCACCCTCGAGCCCATCTTTTTGAATTCATCGAGCGTTGCGGCGGCAAACTCCGGCGTATCCGGATCGATGAAAGCCAAATGCCCCGTCCATCCCGGCCCGCTGTAGCATATATCCGCTTCGCCCGCGTCCGCGATCATTTTGCTGTAGTTTGAAATATTCTCCGTTGTGGGGCCTATGATCTGTTCTTCCGGAGGCCTTAAGTCCTTATCTATTTGGGCATAGAAAAACCGTTTAAACGCGTTGAGAAACCCTAAAGGATAGCTTTCCGGCGCGACGTTTCCCCTATCATCCGCCCATTCGTCCATTGTGAATATATGGACGTTGCGGCAATTTACACGGAAAAGGTTGATAAGATACGCCACTTTTTTATAAGTAGGCGCAGGGTTGGGTACGATCATCACCACTTTCTTATCTTCCATGTCGGACTTCTGTATCCGGTAAAACATATCCGCCAGGAATATCAGTTCAAACTCCGCGTCCGGAACGACCTTTATTTTAAAATCCGGGTTCGGATGCTTTTCGATGTCCTCCCGTTTGATGGACCGGATCCTTTCCAACACTTCCTTATCGCGGAAGGGTATGAATTCTGAGGGCTGAAAATCAAATGCGCTCATTTTTTAACCTCCTTTTTTCTCTAAGCGACGAGCTTTCCGTTCAATATGACTTTTTTAACCGATATCGTATCGTCAATTATGATGATATTCGCTTTTTTGCCTGCCGCGATGCTGCCCAGCCGGTTTTCCATCTTCAAAAGCCGGGCCGGATTGAGCGACGCCATCCTGAAAGCTTCCGTAAGGCCAATGCCGGTATGGCGGATCATATTTCGGACGGCCAGGTCCATCGTCAGCTTGCTGCCCGCAAGCTGCCCGTATTCGTTAAAGCAAAGATCGTCACTATCCATACTGCTCTGAATCTGCGTAAACTCAGTAGCATCCGAAATAATGACGACTTTGTCAATCCCCTTTGCTTTTAGTATCAATCTGAGCATCTGCGGCCGTACATGCAGCCCTTTCGAGTCCGCAATGACCTCCGCGTATATCCTGTCGTTTAAAAGTACCGCTTCATCGATGCCGTATTCCCGGGTGCCCGCGCATTTAGACGGGGGCGTGCCGGTGGCATCCATGCAGTGCGTTGCGAGCGCCGCATCCGCCATGCTGTCGATGAGCTCGCCCGGTGCTTCGGAGTGCCCGACGGCCTGGACAATGCCTTTGCGCTTCAAAAATGCGGCAAATGCGTCTGTGTTTGCAACCTCCGGCGCAAAGGTCCAGATTTTGATCTCGTTTTTTGCGGCCTTGCAGTATTTCTCATACTCAGGCTCCGAAGGGGTCCTCGCGCACCAGCTGGCCATGCCGTATTTGTTGTTGATGTACGGCCCTTCCATGTTGATGCCGAGAACAATTTCTCCGAAACACTTTTTTTTGCTTTGCAGTATTTTTTCAATCGCGTCGGTGATCTGCGCATCGTATAACGTGTACGGGATGGTCGGAAGGTATCCCGTAACGCCATGAAACACCTGGTTTTTGCTCACGATAGCCGGATTGTCATATACCCAGCTTCCGCCTCCGGCGTGGCAGTGGATATCGATCATTCCCGGCGCTATGTAGTTGCCGCGCGCATCGATGATTTCGCTGGAGCCTTTTACGGCATCGCGGCCTGCGCATACGTCGGCAATGGTGTCGCCTTCGATCAAAACTGCGCCATCCGGCAGGATGCCTTCAGATGTAATCACTTTACCGTTTACGATCGCAGCGTCAGACATTTGCACCGGCCTTTCTCGCTACAAGCTTGCATTTTCCCGTGGGATTATCCGTGCCTGCTTCTTTTTCTATAAACGATTTCATTTCGAATCCGTAATCGGCTACCACAGGGCCATAAAGCGCAATACAGTGTTCGCAGTAGTCCTTGTATACTGTAAAACCCCTTTCGCGTATTTCCTTCACGGAGGGACATTCGTCCATGGTAATGGTGAATACGCCGTCTTTCAATTCGATATCGTAAAACGCCTTTTCACGGCTGAGCGTACCGGAGTTGCCGCCCCAGTACGCGTTCATGCCTTCCATGCCCTTCTCCGCAACCAGATCGCGCAGATGCGTGCACCATTCCCTGGAGATAACGGCCCAGAGGTCATCCACCTGATCCCTGCCGTAATTTTTCTCTATGAATTTAAAGGTTTCATTATATAGAACGATAAAATCCTGGACAGTCACGTTAGAACACCTTTCAGTTGGTTTTTTTAAATTCCCATATGCACTTGCCGTTGTGGCCGGTGTATTTCTGCTCAAAGACCATCCCGCTTTTTGCAGCCAGCGTGCCGTTAACGATTTCGTCAAACCTGCAAACCTTTTGCGTCGGTATGAAATGCGGGTTGGGTGAGTTCTTCATAAAGTTATAGGCCGGACACTTGTTAACGGAGATCGTGAGTACGTCGTCTACGATATAGGAGTCGATCTGCCCGTCGTCCTTATGAAACAAGTCTTCGTAATATGCTTTCACGGCTTCAAGCCCGCCTCTTTTAAAATCCTCAATAACTTCGGGATAGCAGGTGTTCGCTATGTGGGCGGCATAAGCCATGAATCCTTTTTCGCCGTGGTTCTTTTCAAACCAGTTAAAAATCACATTGTATAACCCAAACCATTCTTTTATGGCTGCCAAATCCATCCCCCCCCCGTTTTGCCGCCTCCCGTTGCCCTGAATTTCCCGCAAAGGCGCTTAAATAAATTGCAGTATTCTATATAGTTTAATTCTATATTTATATTTCGTTTACCTTTTTAATTTTCAACGATTTATTATGTTTTTCAATGTAATTCTCATTATTTTTGCAATAAATTGAATTAACTTTTCCTTTCTATTTCATTATACATGCAATAATAACTATTGTCAAAAATTTTTAGCGCATTTTTGCAATTTTCTATTTCTAATATTTCATTTTGGCTTATGTAATTTTCTTTCGTTTATATATACTACCGAAAGTTATAACGCGGTATCTGTCGTATTTCCTTATTGCTGTCCGGCATTTATTCCTTCTGCGGTTTCATGCTGTGCTCTGTTAAACCGGACAGTTTTTCGAGCCGGACATTCACCATATCGTGAAAACAGGCGGGCAGATGCCGGCCGTGCCCCCGGTGAATGATTACGCAGTCTACGCAATGCCCGTGGTGTTTGCACTTTGCTTTGCAGCTGCAGTGGTCTTCACCCGATTTTTTTACTTCCGCCAGAAAAGCATCCTGAAGTTTGTTAGCCTTCTTCGTCTCACCGCTTAAAAAACAAGCCATCGCTTCCTTCTCTGTGGGATGATTGTCTATCATTATATACCTCTCTTAAATGCTTTATCATAGAGTACACACTTATATTCTTTAAAAAAGTTTTGTTTACCTTTGGAATATTCAAAGATTTTATTTGCTTTTCAATGCTACCTATAAAAAAAACGGAATCCTTTCTCATAGATTCCGTAAATTGGTAAAAGACAGTCCACTATTTGCAGGAGATTACAATTCCCTGTACTCGGAAGGCGTTACGCCCATCGCCTTTTTAAAGACGGCACAGAAATACTGCTGGTCGTCAAAGCCCGATTCCCTTGCGACCTCGTTTATCTTTAAAGGCGTTTCCTTCAAAAGCTTTTTTGCATGTGACAGGCGTATCATTTTCAGATACTCGCTGATCGTTAAACCCGCTTCATTTTTAAATATCTGGCCGATGTAGTTGATGCTGTACCCAAATTGTTCAGCCAGAAGTTTGTTTCCGATTTCCTCTTTAAATCTGCTGTTTAAAAACTGTTTGATACTCGAGACTATGCGTATATCCTTTTCTTTCCGGCATGCATTCAGCTTCTGCAATACCTCTTCAATGATCGCTGTTAGCCATTCTTGTATCTCGTTAATGGATTTCTTGAATACCATCTCTGAAAAAGGATTGTTGTTGCCTTCAAAAAAAGTCATAATGCCGATGCTGCTCTCCGCAAGAACGCCGAACAGGGATGTCAGGTATTTATTGCACAAAAGATACAGCATATGGATATCGGTTTTCGGGGTGGCCGATCCGAGCTTTGCAAACGTCTCTTTCATTTCCGCGATGATGGGCTCCTTCTGGTTTGTTTTGATCAGCATGTTTAATCTTTCCGTATCGAAGTTAAATATAAAATCGTTGGAAACCTGCTCGAAATCCTGTATGCTGTAGATCCCGCCCTTGCCCATCAAAACCTTATACCGCAGGGCATTTTGCGCCTGATAATAGGATTTTTTAATGTTTTCCACGCCCTGGTATCCGTTGCCTATCCCGACCGTTACTTCAAGGCCCGTCTCAGCTAAAATTTCCGTACGCATTTCCGCAATGGCCGCTTCCTCCCGCCGAAGGCCCTCGCCGCTTAAACCGGCCAAACAGAAAAGAAGCACAAATACATCCGTATTCAGATGGAACAGGTTAAAGCCGTATTTTGTTTTTAGTTGCCCCTCCAGGAAGTTCTCCAGTGAAATAACCTGCGCCTGGTAATCTTCCTCCGTCTGCTTTACGCCGGCCGTTTTGGTTTCCAGTTCGAGCAGCGCCACACGGTAGCAGTCGGATGAGATATCAAGATTTAAAAATTCCGCCTTATCCCGGAATGCGTCTATATCGATCTTGCCGCGCAGTATATCGAAAAACAGCCTTTCCTTTATTATCGGCTTGCTTTCCGCTATCTGTTTTTTAAGCTTCACCATTTCCTTTTCTTTTTTGTCCTGGGCATCCAGTTTTAAGCGCATTTTTAAATATATTTCGACGACCTCTTTGTCGTCGACCGGTTTCAAGATATAGTCGAACGTACCAAAAGACATCGCCTTCTTTGCGTATTCAAACTCATCGTGTCCGCTTAATATGACCGTTGCGATATCGTCTATTTTTAACTCCCTGAGCTTTTCCAAAAGCTGCAAGCCGTCCATATGCGGCATTTTAACATCGAGCATCATACCGTGTATGCGCTGGTTCTGTATGATACCCAGCGCTTCAATACCGTTTTTTGCCGTAAACACACAGCAGTGATCATTTAAACCGTTTATCATTTTGGCTACGCCGTCCCGGCAGATCTGTTCGTCGTCTACGATAAGAATGTTATACATCGATGTCCTCCTTGGTTAATAGCGGCAGTTCTATCTGTACTACAGTATATCCTTTTTGCTTTTCGAAATGTAAACCGTAACTGTTGCCAAAATTCAGCTTGATACGGTCCCGTACATTGCGGATGCCTATTCCGAAATCTTCCGGCCCGCTCAACTCGCCGGACAGTATGCCGTTTAATAAAGCCATGCGCGCTTCATCCAGTTCCTCCCCGTTGTCATAAACCCGGAATATTATCTTTTCGTCTTTTTTGAAGCCCTCCAGTTTTATAACGCCCCGCTTGTCTTCCAGGCTTTTTACACCGTGGTATATTGCATTTTCAACAATCGGCTGCAGGATAAGCTTGATTGTATAATAGTGCATGATGTCCATATCCAGGTCATACACAAAAGATATTTCGTCCGAATACCGTATTCTTTGTATATCCAGATAGTTTTTCACATGATCGATCTCTTCCTCCACCAGTATAAACTCCCTTCCCCTGCTGATGCCGATGCGGAAGAAGTTTGACAGCGCCTTGGATATCCTTATTACGTCCTCGTTCCGGTTTTCCTTGGCCAGCCAGATAATGGAGTACAGCGTGTTATAGAGGAAGTGCGGATTGATTTGAAATTCCAGCACACGAAGCTCCGCCTCGCGTTTTTCATTCTGCATATGGATCGTATCATCCATGGATTTTTTCAGCCTCTTTAACATCCTGTCAAAGCTGTTGCCCAGTTTTCCTATCTCATCGTCATAATCCGAAGAGAACCGCACATCCATGCTCCCCTGCTCCGTCTGGCGCATGAGGCTGATGAGTTTATTGATCGGCCTCGTAACCCGGTTGGACAAGAACATGGATATTAAAAAGCAGATGATGACGCTGATCGCCGAAAGCAAAATCGCCGTAAAATTGGTGTTTTCGGATGCCTTCGCAATATCGTCGAGCGGCATGATGCAATAAACGCCCCATCTTGTATATGGATCCTGCTTGAATAAGATCAGGCTGGTTTTCGTATCGATCTTGCTTTCAAAATAGCCGTCCCTTTTTTTGATGGCATCCTGCTTCGCGCCCAGTATATCCGCTATATTCCTGCCGATATACGTGTCCCGGGAACTGGATACGACGATATTCCTGTTGTTTGTAATGCAATAGTTGCCTTTACTGTATGTGAGTTTATTGTTATAGGAGGCTCTTATCAGGGATTCCTTTAAAGCAATGACTTCAACGCCTATCGTTTCGCTTGTCAAAATATCCGGTATGATGCGGACATACGGCACGATAACGTTTCCGTAGGCGCTTTCGGGGTCCCCCCAAAAGTACTTGATGTTTGCATTGGCTGCGTCTTTAAACCAGTAGCGGTCTGAAAAACTGCTTATATTTTCTCCGAGATTGTCCTTGTTCGAGTATACGCCGCCGGTATTGTTGAACAGGAAGATGGAATTCGTACCCTGCAGGTAGCGCACGTAATCGTAGCTGAACAACCGTTTTTTGATTTCAAATTCGTATTTGATTTTTTCAGTTTCATTCAGCTCTTTATCCGGATCGAAAAGCTGCTGTATATTGTTGTCAAGGTATATCTTGATACTGATTAGCTCTACCTGGGACATCGTGGAGGACAGGTTTTTCTGTATCTCCAGCAGGTTGTTGAACTCGTTGTCGATCGCCCTTTCCTTAATGATCGTCGCCGTGTTGTTGGCTGAAATGATGCTGATAATGAAAATGGGGATCAGGGATACGATCAAAAAAAGCATGATCAGTTTATATTTCAGACTTATATTGTTAAAGAAGGTGTAGATCTTTTTCATTCAAGTTTACCTGTCAACTTTAAGATTCTCTTTTAAATCACAGTAAAAAGCTGTTGTAATCAAGAGCTAAAATATGCTTTTATACGGCTGATCAAGCAAATGCAACAGATGCACGATTCTATCGCTCCTAAACATTGATATCTGCTCTTTTTGCACATCATATCACAAGTCCGGCAAAAAGGGCAAGTTGCGGCCCATGGGGCTGTAAACTTGCCGATGAAATGTATCATTTACAAAAAAGAGAACAGCATCCCGCTATTCTCTTCCATTAAGTCTTGTCTTCCTTTTTTCGCCTATCGCATCCTGAAACTGCACGATGAAGGCCGGTGTTTCATCAAGAATATATTCTTTTACCCGGCATTATACCGGAAGCTCCGGCTTAATCCAGTTTATCCGCTGCATTTTTTGCAGCATACAGGCTCATATTTTTCACGGCATCGAAATTTGACGCCGCACAATGCGAACCGATTACGATATTATCAAGCGTCAGCAGCAGATTGCCTTCGGGCGGCTCTTTTTCAAAGACATCCAGGCCCGCTCCCCAAATGCACTTGTTTTTCAATGCATTGTACAACGCCTTCTCATCGATGATCCCGCCGCGCGCCGTGTTTACGATCACCGCGGTTTGTTTCATCATGGAGAGCTGTTCGCTTCCGATCATGCCCCGGGTTTCATCCGTAAGCGGCAAATGGATGCTGATGAAATCCGACTCTTTTAATATCGTCTCCACATCCGTATAGGCCATGCCGTGCTTTTTCGCGAATTCCTCGTCCTTATACACGTCATAGGCCAAAAGCTTCATATCGAAGCCCTTCGCGCGCCTGGCCACCGCTTTTCCGATAGCCCCCGTCCCCAAAATTCCCAGGGTTTTTCCGTACACACCCAGCGCCGTTACCTTTCCCCAATCGAGCCCGCGGCATTTCCTGTCGATAGGGATGATATCCCGCGCGACGGAGAGCATCAGCGCAAAAGCATAATCCGCTACGGCTTCCGTATTGGCTCCAGCCGTCACGGTGACCGGAATTCCTTTGCTCTTGGCGTAAGATACGTCGATATTATCCAGCCCAACGCCGTACTTCGAAATCACCTTCAGTTTATTGGCCGAATCGATAACCGCTTTGGTCACAGGGTCTACGCCCACGATCAGCGCATCCATGTCCGCAATATTTTTTACCATCTCATCTTCGGTCAGTATCCTGCCGTAAGGATTGATTACCACCTCAAGACCGGCATTTTCGAGAAGTTCAAACGCTTTACCGGAACCCTTACCGAACGAGCGGGGTGTAACCAGTACTTTTTTCATAGCACTATTCCTGCTTCCACTTCGGATTGTCTATTATGGCGTATGTGCCGTTTTTCTCCACTACGAGTTTCCTGTAGCCTTTTGTCTCTATGGTTCCGTAGTCGTGTCCCGCGTCGCCACGGAAACAGAAGAACTGTAAGAAGGGCTCCGTGCCCACGTTGATGCTCCTGTGCGCATACCGCTGCGGCACATAGACCATACGGCCGGGCGTGAGTTCCTCATAAGCCCAATCTCCCTCGGGATTTTCCATCAGCATCAGGCCGCGTCCTTTGAGGCACAGATAAACTTCAGCCGTTTCCAGAACGGTATGGAAATGCCCCTTGGTCATGAAATATTCGTCGCCCACTTTTCCGGGGTAAGCTGCGCTCATGCCGAAAGCAAGGTCCCCCGCGTCTTCGGGCACGTTCATTTCGTGGAACTCGTACATGAGCGGGTTTTCCTTCTTCAGCATTTCCTCATAGGCCTTTTCATCGGAAAACATGCCTTTCATATTGGACAAAAAGCGCTTGGAGGTGGGGAAATCCGGACTTATGCCGTTTAAAAGATCGAATAAAATGTTCGAGGGTATGCTCGTATCAAATTTCATAAATTATTCTCCTTACTGATTATTGATTTATTATTAACGCATTTCCATGGCGATTTTGCTGCAGATCGCCAGCTTATCCCCCACAATGGGAACATTGAATACCTCGCCGACTACCAGTGTCCAGCCGTGGATGAAGTATATCCATCCGTCTTCCACATGCAGTTTACGGCTATCCTTTTGCTTTAACGCCTGCTCCATAAACAGCAGGTCGCCGCGGTAGTTGATCTCCCAGACCAGGCTGTTTTCGGGGAAAAGGGCGTCATCGGTCAGGGGCGATCCGGGTGCGTCCTTGCCGAGCCCGGTTGCGTTGACCACCAGCGAATAGGGCTTCAAACCCGCGAGGACCTTGTCGTTGTCTTTGGGTGTCGGCCCGTGGATGAATTCAAACTTCACCCGGGGATTCAAGCCCTCAAGCTTCTTTTTGGCGGATTCAAGCCGCGGGGTGGAGCGGTTGGCGATGATGATCCTTTCCGGTACGTTATCCCCCCACTTTTCCTGTGTCAGGTATAGCGACATCGCGAGCGCGCTGCCGCCTGCGCCCAGCAGCAGTACTTCCCCGCCGTGGTCTTTCCAGAATTTTTCCGGTAAGAAAGCCTCCAGGGAAAGCCCGCTCGAAATCGGGTCTTTGGCGTGGCAGCAAAGCTTTCCGCCGCGCTTTGAAATGGAAGAGATCTCCTCGAGCTTTTCCGCATACGGGTCGACATATTCAAACAGGTGCTTAGCCGCGTGGAAAAGGTCTATCTTGTGGGTCGTGACCAGAGCGCCAATGGAAAGCGGATCGTTTTTGATGAATTCCACACAATCGATGTAATACTGCGGGTCGGCGTGGATCTGTATATCGATGCCTTTAATCACCGCATCGATCCCAAGGGCCTCCGCCCATTTGGGAAATACATTTAAAATCGAGGATTTTCCGGTCGTAACGCCGATAAAATACATCGTTGGGTGTTCCGCCTTTGGTGGCAATTTAAGCATATATAGTTCCTCCTAAAATTGATCAGAATGAAAAAGCAAGCGCTGCCGCGGGGTTTGCACTGCAAAACTTATCAAGCTGCTCCCTATTAAACCCGCTTTTGCGCAGCAAGGGTAAAAAAATCTTCAAAATATAATCAAGACCGGTTTCGCCGCCATAGCTTTTCAAACGCTGCCTCGTGGTATCGAGGCCAAGCAATATGCGGTCTTCATACCCCGCATCACACAGATGCTGTATAAAAAGGACTTCATCCTCGTCCGAATGGTATTTTTGCCGCGCGATGGTGTCGCATTCCAGGTACACGCCGGTTTTTGCGATTTCAAGCTTTTCTTCGAAGCTGCGCACGCTGCGCTCTGTGTGGCATATCATCATGCGCCCCGGCGGTATGCCGAAATCGGAAATATACGAAATGAGAGAAAGCGCGCGGGCTCCGTCTTCCGTATGGACGAGCAACGGCGCGCCTGTTTTTAGCGCGGCTTGCGCCGCCGCTTTAAAAAGCCTTTTGTACACCGCGTCCAGACCGTGGCGGTCGAGGGCGCATTTGATGACCCCCGCTCTTGCGCTGCAGCGGTCTTTCGGAAAGCCGGTGTCCGCATCCGTGGCCAGGCCTTCCGTCAGGTCCGCGATAAAGCATTGCGCAAGGGTATCGGCATCGCTCGATGTTATCCAATGCGCCGCCGGATAAAAAACGAGCTTGTGAAATCCGGTGGACGCGACGATCCGTATGCCGGACTGTTCGGAAATATGCATGAGCTCCCGCGGCATGCCGCCTGCTCCGGCCGGTTCGGCGTCTACCAGGGCGCCGCCGCCGGCGGACTTGTACAAAAGAAGCTCCGCCAGTGAGGCAGCTTCGTCGTCCATATAGAGCGCCGGATTTATCTCAAACGGTTTGCCTTTTGCTATCAGCACATGTTCATGGCACTGGCAGTGGCAAAGAGCCTCCGGAGAGCAGTCGCCGGTAACCGTCCTCACCATGCCCGTCTCATTTATGTTTTGTTGCCTCATGGTTCTCCCCTGCGGTTAATCTCTCCTGGCCACCAGCGCGACCGCTTCGGATACGAGATGGCGTATCTCATCGAACCGGCCGTTTGCAATCAGATCTTCCTTGACCATCCAGCTGCCTCCGCAGGCGATCACCTTTTTAAAGGACAGATAATCCAATATGTTCTTGGCATTGACGCCGCCGGTGGGCATGTATTTCATCTGCGGGAAGGGGGCCGACAGCGATTTGATCATACCGAGCCCGCCCGCCTGTTCCGCGGGGAAAAACTTCACTACCTCGAGACCGTATTCAATCAGGTATTGCACTTCCGTAGGCGTAATTGCGCCCGGCGTTACGGCAATATTGTTTAAAACGCAATATTCCACCACCTGCCGGCTGAATCCCGGAGAAATGATATACGCCGCACCCGCGTCCACAGCCCGTTTTACCTGTTCTACCGTGAGCACGGTCCCTGCGCCGAGCAGTATATCCGGATAAGCTTTATACACCCTTCTAATGGATTCCTCGGCGGCTTCGGTGCGGAATGTGATCTCCGCCACAGGCAGGCCGCCTTCCTTCAAGGTCCGGCATAAGGGCACCGCATCCTCTACGCGGTCGATCTTGATAACGGGCACCAGGCGGTATTCAGATATCTTTTCCAATACTGCATTCATAGGTTTTTCCTTTCTTATTTTCATCTTGTAATTAAATCTTTTTATTCAAATGAAATGATATTCTTGAAGCCCTTTGCCTGCAATGCGCATTCCAGCGCTTTGTTGATATCCTTCAGGGCAAATCTCGCCGTGATCAGGCTTTTCACCTCGATTATGCCGTCCGCTATGAATCCGAGCGTTTTCCTGAAATGCACGTTATTCGCGCGGGTAGTGCCCGTGACGATAAGCTGCTTGTAGTGAATCGCATTGGTATCGATCGGGACGATCTCCTTATTCTTCGGCAGGCCGCCGAAGAAATTGACCCTGCCTTCCAAAGCCATCAGGCCGATCACACTGGCTTGCGCCTCCGGCGAAGGGCAGGCCGTAATGGCCACGTCCACACCCCGGCCGCGAGTCTGTTCGCGTATAAAACCTTCCAGATCATCCCCGTGGTATCCGATCAGTTTGGGTTCGATCTCCATGCATTCCCTGATCCGCTCCCGCGACAGGTCGTTTAATATGACCTTGGCCGCGCCCGCAAGCAGCGCCAGTTTCGCGTGCAGTATGCCGATAGGGCCCGCCCCTACGATCAGCACATAATCGCCCGCATGTATATCGCATTTTAAAAATCCGTTGTACGCGCATGAAAGCGGCTCGTTAACCGCCACCTCCTCCGACGTCACGCCTTCGGGCACGAGCGTCAGGTTACCCTGCCGGACAGCATTCGCGCTTACTTTCACATATTCGGTAAAAGCGCCGTCCATCGTCACGCCAAACGCCTGAAAATCGTCGCACAAATGGAAATTTCCGTTTACGCACCTGTCGCAGATGCCGCAGCCTATGTTGGGCGCCAGCGCGACTTGCATGCCCTTTTGAAAGAACTCCACCCTTTGCCCTGTTTTTTCTATAATGCCGCCGAATTCATGCCCCAATATTCTCGGATGATCGGCGTCTACGCCTGGGAACCCGTTTTTGTACATGCGCAGATCCGTTCCGCACAATGCCGCGCTGGTAACGCGAAGCAGTATTTCATCCTCCGCGATCTGTGGTATTTCCACTTCTTCCACTCTTAAATCCATGGGTCCGTATAGCCTTGCTGCCAGCATATTTTTTCTCCTTATTTATAGTTTGACCGTCGTCCCTGTTTTTATCGACTGGTTGCCTGCGTTCACGATCTTAACGGCCATTTTGCCGTCGATGCCCGTCACCCGGGGTTTTTTGCCCTGCAGTACGCAGTCTGCAAAATGAACGTCTTCGTTTAAATAAGCCTGAGAAAACAGTTCCGTCCAGCTCGATACAAAGGGGGTATGGATGCCTGCTTCTTTATTGACAGCCCGGTAGCCGTAAGCATCCTGTTTGCCGATATGAATAACGCCTTCCGTGCCCAGGACTTCCACACGCGCGTCGTATCCGTATTTCACATATTGCGCGCCTTCAATCGTAGCCAGTATGCCGTTTTCAAATCTTCCGGTCAGCACGACGTTATCGTAAAAGGACGGCCATTCACCGGCTATTTCCTTATTGCGGTAGTTTCCGGCCAATGCGTATACATGCTCCAGGTCGCTCCCGGCCAGCCAGCGGATGCAGTCTATATCATGGCTGTTGACTTCCGCCAGCGGCCCGTTGCTTTTTTCTATATCGTACATCCATTCCTGCGGTTTGGAAGGCCCGCGCGTGAGGGACCGTATATGCACGATCTCCCCTATTTCCCCGCGCTCTATCGCTTGTTTGGCTGCAATGAAATTCGCATCAAAGCGCCGCATGAATCCGAGCTGCAGGTTCACGCCGTTTCTTTCGGCTGCTTCTATCATTTCATCGCATTCCCGGACATTCATAGCCATCGGCTTTTCACAGAGTATGTGTTTGCCCGCATCGGCCGCGCGCTTTACTATATCGCAATGGTACTTGGTGGGCGTGGCCACAACGACAGCATGGATATCCTCCTGTTTAAAAACATCGTTATAATCGAGATAATACCTGTCTATACCAAGCTCATCGCAGGATTTTTTACATGCTTCCTCAAAAGGGTCGGCCACGGCAACCGCTCTGCTCTGCGGTATGATATTTTGAAAATTCCTTGCATGGATCATTCCGGCCCTGCCGGCGCCTATCAGGCATATATTCACCGTTTTCAATTTAAGCGATCATCTCCACTGATTTGTTATTTTCTATTTTATTTTAGCATACGCTTTTTTTATTTGCAATAAAATCTATCATATTTTATTTTTTGTTATTACTTTAGTTGCATTTCTGCTATTTTTATTTTATAATTGTAAAAAATGAAATTGGTATGATAATATGAAATATACGAAAAATGGTGGTATTATAAATGAACGAAAGCATATTCGCGGAAGAGCGTAAACGCATGATCGTCAGCGAGGTCAATAAACGCTACAAGATCACCGTGCCTCAATTGTGTGAATTGTTTACGGTGTCCCCCGCTACGATCCGCAATGATCTGCGCGATCTGGAGTCGTTGGGATTTTTAAAAAGGACACATGGCGGGGCCATCAAAAATAATGAACAAACCAACTTTGAGCTAAATTCAATCGAAAAAGAAATATCAAACGTGAAAGAAAAGGCAGCCATCGCCAATACCGCTGTCCGCTTTATACGCGAAGGCGATACAATCGTATTGGATACCGGAACGACCGTTTACGAATTATCCAAGAGGCTTAAGAACTTTAAAAACCTGAACGTCGTAACGAACGATTTGCAAATCGCTTTATATTTGGAGAAAGAGACTCTGGTCAATGTTATACTTATGGGCGGCACAATAAGAAAAGGCTTTCATTGCGCCGTGGGCGCGCGCACCCTGGCCTCACTTGAAGGCCTTCACGTTGATAAGGCGTTTATTGCCGCCAACGGGGTCAGTACAACGCACGGTATCACAACGCCCAATATCGAAATGTCCAAAGTCAAAGAGCTTTTCGTACAAATGGCCAACGAGGTTTATTTGCTGGCGGACAGCAGCAAAATGGGAAGGACGTCGTTTGTGCGTTTTGCGGAGCTTAAGAATATCGACATGCTGATCACGGATGGCGGTATCTCACAGGATTTCCTGCAGGAACTTGAAGATATGGATGTGGATGTGACCATATCCTCCGAACAGTAAGCGATAATTCCCTTCTATAACAAAAAGACCTGTAAAAAGGTAACAGTATAATTAATAACCCTCGATAACAAACGTCAGAATAATACCCTTAGCGCTTAAGGAACACTGAAAAACTCTCTTTTCGTCATTCTGAGCGAAGCGAAGAATCTTAAAAAATGGCCTTATTAAGATTCTTCAGTCGCTACGCTCCCTTAAGAATGACATGATGGCGTATTAATCAGTGTTTCCTTAAATAATTTGGAGAAAGATAATTTCCCCTGTTACAGTGGCCCGGCGGGTTAATATTAGAATATATTTTATCGTTCAAATTCTATAAGAAATACTTCAAGATGCCTTGTTTTCATTATTATCCATAATTACTGCTTTTTGCCATTTAAAGATGCCTATTTCTGTCCATATGTTTTATGCACTTCCACAGCGCCTTTTATCTGGTCTGCCGTCATTTCGGCAATTGTACCGGCCGCCTTGGCCGCGAGGTATGTCCTGGCCGCATCTTCCATATATACGGCGGCGTACAGCGCGTCTTTCAGCTTGGGGCCAACCGCAATCACGCCGTGGTGCTTTAAAATTACAGCGCGCCTGTCTCCGATGTGTTTGACCGTCTGTATACCCATGTCGATGCTGGCCGGAGAACTATACGGGGCGACATAGACCTCCCCCAGCGTGACATTCGCCAAAGTAGTTACGACCACGGGAAATACATCCTGTATAAGGCCGATGGCTGTCGCATAGGGCTGATGCGTATGGATAATCGCATTGACATGCGGCATATGCTCATAGATATATATAAGCGCGACCGTATCCACCGATTCCCGAAGCGTGCCTTCCACTCTTTCGCCTTCAGGCGTCAATACGATGATGTCGTCTTCTTTCATACCCTCATAGGGCAGACCGGAAGGCGTAACGAGTATATGGCCGTTTTCTTTCCTTATGCTCACATTGCCGCCGGAAAGGCTTATGAGACCTCCCGCCTTTATCTCCAGCGCCGCATGGATGATTTCGCGTTTTTCATTTTCGTACATACCGATTCCCCCGAAGTCCTTGATTTGAAAACATTTATTAAACAGTATACCTGCCGCGGCAGATCTTCACATATGTTTCGACGTTTGTCAAAAATATAATAACATATGTTTCGACGTTTGTCAACGACAAGTGCGGTAAAAAATAAAAACGTGCTGTAAAACACGTTTTAAAATCATAAATCAATAAATTTGAGTTCTAATGCTGTCGCAATGCTTACGATTATATGAGCATGCCGCCGGTCACATCCACGCAGGCGCCGTTTATGAAATCCGCCTTGTCCGATGCGAGGAACGCGACCGTATAGCCCACCTCTTGCGCGGTGGAAACCCGCCCGGATGGAATACGTTCCACATACGAAGCCAGTATCTCCGGCTTGGAGAGTTTGTCTTCGTTGATCGGCGTCCTGACCATGCCCGGCGTGACGCCGTTTACAATGATACCGTATGGTGAGAACTCCCTCGCCAGCGCCTTTGTTAAGAGCACGATGCCGCCTTTGGCGGAAACGTAATGCGCATGCGCCGGGGTATTGACGGCAAAAGCAGACTTGGAGGCGATGTTGACGATACGCCCCCGCAAACCTTTTTCCCTGTAGTACATGCAGGCCCTTTTGCTGATCATAAAAGGCCCTGTCAGGTTTACGTCGATGACCTTCCGCCATTCCTCATCGGACATGTCCTCTATCATGGTCGTCGGCCATATGCCCGCGTTGTTGACAACCACGTCGAGGCGGCCGTATTCCTTTTCGGCTTCGGCGATCATGCCGTCTATGTCCTCCGCTTTCGTTACATCTCCGTACGCCGCCATATGACGCCCGCCGTATCTTGCAGACAAAGACTCGGTAAACCGGATCACATCTTCTTCATTAATGATGTAGTTTACCATGATGTTTGCGCCTTCTTCCGCGAAGACCTCGCATATGCCCGCTCCCAAGCCTGCTCCGCCGCCTGTAACCAGCACCGTCTTACCTTTTAAATTCAGTTCCATATCAAAAACCTCCCTATTGCCGCTGTTGCAGTATATTACTTTACGGGCAGTATGCCCTCCACATCCTGATGCGGCCTGGGGATCACATGCACCGATACCAGTTCGCCCACGCGCTTGGCTGCCGCCGCGCCCGCATCCACGCTCGCCTTTACTGCCCCGACGTCGCCTCTGACCATTACGGTGACCAGCCCCGCGCCTATTTTTTCCTTGCCGACAAGCGTGACGTTCGCCGCTTTTACCATGGCGTCCGCCGCTTCGATAGCGCCTACGAGACCTTTGGTCTCTACCATTCCCAATGCCAGTTTATCCATGTCCTAATCTCCTTAATACTCGTTTTTGGTTATCGTGACGTTGCCGCTCGGGCAGGACGCCCGGCATTTGCCGCAGTTCGTGCATGCGCTTTGCTCATCGCCCTGTACGATCTTGATCCCCTTGCTGGTGCCCATCCTGACCGCGCCCGCTGCCAGCATTGCGTCGCAGGTCTTGCGGTCGTTGATGCCCGTGGAGGCTTTGACCCGCAGGCTATCGCCCACTGTGCGCTTCATGAGTCGGATGTCCTCTACCGTCGCGCCGCCTTTGCCAAAGCCCGTGGAGGTCTTTACGAAGTCCGCTCCCGCGCGCTTTGCAAGCTCACAGGCTTTAACCTTCTCCTCGTCCGTTAAAAGACAGGTCTCGATGATGACCTTAACCCATGCGCCCGGATGCGCAGCCTGTACGACGCCTTTGATGTCCTCGTATACGAGCTCGTAGTCCTTGTCCTTCAGCGCGCCTACATTAATGACCATATCCACTTCTTCCGCGCCGTTTTTCACGGCCTCCATGGCCTCTACGGCTTTTACGAAAGATGTGTTGGCGCCGAGAGGAAAGCCGATGACACAGCACGTCTTGACGCCGGAGCCACCAAGCTGTTCGGCTACGTATTTCACATGCGTCGGGTTCACGCATACGCTCGCGAAATGCCACTGCTTGGCCTCGTCGCAGAATTTCTTTACCGTGGACTTTTCCGTCTCCGGCTTTAGTACGGTGTGGTCCATGTATTTCGCGTAAGCAGGGTCGTAGTTGGGCCCGTAAGTGCTTTTTTCCGCCGGTCCGCCTGCGTTGACCTCTCTTAGCACTTCGCTCGTGATCTCTTTGATAAGTTTTTCTATATCCATGCCGCTCCCCTTTCCTTAATGCATCTCGCGTCCGCCGGTGATGTTGAAAGCCTGACCCGTGCAGTAATCTCCGGATACCGCGAGGAAGAATACAAAATCCACCACATCTTCCTTATTTGTCAGCCTCCCCAAAGGAACCTTTGCCGTGAATTTCTTTACGACTTCCTCCTTGGGCAGCTTCAAATTGTCAATGTAGCCCGCGCTGACGTTGGACCATACGCCGGTGGCGTCCGTGATGCCCGGGCAGACGGAGTTGATATTGATATTGTAATTCGCATATTCAAAGGCCAGCGCCTGCGTTAAAACGATTACTGCGCCTTTGGCCGCGCTGTACGGCCCCATCAGGGCCGAACCGGTCTTGCCCGATTTGGAAGCGAAGTTGATGATCTTGCCTTCTTTGTTCTTTTTCATGGATTCGATAGCGCCCTGTATGCAGTAAGCCGTACCATATACATTCACTTTGAACATCCTGTCGAATATAGCCTCGTCGCTTTCCTCAAAAGGCCGTTGATCCACTACGCCCGCGTTGTTTACCAGCACGTAGATGTCGCCCATCTCTTCGGCAATACGCTTGAAGCATTCGAGCACAGCCGCTCTCTCCGTAATGTTCAATACGATCCCCTTTGCCGTATACCCCGATGCGCAAAGCCCTGCGGCGGATTCCAGCACCAAAGGATCGATATCGATGAGTACCGTCTTTGCGCCCTGGCTGCAAAATTTCTTTGCGATCTCATAACCGATACTCTTGGCCGCGCCTGTGACCACACATACCCTGCCCTGTAATTTTTCCGAACTTAATCCCATAATCCCACTCCTTTCATGAGCCGTGATAATATTAACTAAAAATTATATGTTTTCATCATCCGGACCGTTTGCTTCATATCCTGCGCGCCGAACAGATAAGAGCCTGCTACCAGCACTTCCGCGCCGTTTTGCAGCGCCTTCCGGTAGGTATCCTCCCTTATGCCGCCATCGGCCTGGATTTCGTATGTATAGCCGTAACGCTCCTTGTATTCCCTGAGGGTATTCAGCTTTTCATAGACCGCTTCGATGAAGCGCTGACCGCCGAAGCCTACGCACACCGAGACCTGCAGCACGATATCCACTTCCCCCAAAACGTGCCGAATGCTTTCCACCGGGGTTTCCGGCGTCAAGGCAATACCTACAAGCTTCCCCGCTTTTTTGATTTGCTGTATCAGCCGGAAATGGTGCGGGCAGCTTTCCGCATGAAACGTTATGGTATCCCCGCCGGCCTCCGCAAACGAGTCGATGAACCTTTCAGGCTCTGCGACCATGAGGTGTACGTCTTTCCGCAGCCCGTGCATTTCCTTTAAGGATTCCACCGTACAGAGGCCCACCGCCAGGTTGGGCACGAAATGTCCGTCCATGACGTCTATGTGCAAGAGCTCGCAGCCCGCTTGCTCGGCGCGGTCTATATCGTCTTTTAAATGCAGGAAATCCGCGGACAGTATGGAAGCCGAAAGTTTCATAGCTTTTCCCCCTGGACATTTGACAAAACAAATGTTATAATTAATATTATAATAATACGAGCGTTAACGCATGTCAACGCCTGCAGCATACATTGCACATTTGTTCACTTTTTTCTGTAATCTTATGGAATAACTGAATACAATCCGTTCGAAGAGTTGCTTAATGGGTTTAAAGTGTATGGAAACTTTAACGGCAGTTGTAGTTTAGTACGCCGACAGCCGCCTTTTCATCCGTGATAAGCACGTCGATGTACCCGCCGCGCAGTGCCCCGACAATGATATCGGCTTTCTTTTCACCTGCGGCCGCCCCGATGACGGTGGGTATTTTTTTAAGGTCATCCAGCGGAATAGCGATCATCCTGTCGCTTAAAGAAGTGTGGCAGTGGTTTCCGTCGATGTCGATATACCGGCCGCAGATATCGCCTACCGCACCCTCCCTTATGATCCTTTCCGAATCCTCCATATTGATGTGGCCGGACCGGAATTGCGCGGAGAGTTCAGGCCTCGCGGACCCCAGCCCGACGATTGCGAAATCCGCTGATTTCATTTTTTCGAAATGGCTTTTGATATGCGGCTCTTCCATCAGAAGATCACGCAGCACCTTGCTTTGCACCATCAAGGGCGCCTGCAGTATGTAGCTGTCGCCGCCCAGCGCTTTGGAAAGCGTCAGCGTCATCATGTTTGCGTCCGTATCGTTTGTTTTGTTTCCTGTCCCCCCCACAAGCTGTATCACATCCGCCTTTAAGTAAATGTTGGGCTTGATATTCTTTACGATGTTGAATATCGTCGTTCCCCAGGAAATGCCGAGGAGCATGCCGTTTGACAATATGGACTCGATATAGGCGGCCGCCGCCTGGCCTACCTTTTCTTTGTCCGCATCCAGATTGTGGCTTTGCGGTACGACGATGACATGATTTAAATTATATTTTTCCTTTATCTTCTGTGCGAGCTCCCGGCCGAACGAGGAGACGTCGTCTATGCGGATCTGAACCAGACCTTCTTTTACACAGGCGGTTAGCATACGCGAGACGCTGGGCCGGGAAAGATGGATCTTTTTTGCAATCTCCTCTTGCGAAAGCCCCTCGATATAGTACATTTTTGCGACCATTATCTTTAGATCTCTTCTGTCCGGATCATCGATATGCATAAACGTACCGCCTTTTTTCGTTTAGCTCGACTATAGCGCAAAATTTCCAATATGTCAATTAATTTCACAATATTGCTTACCGCTTTACATTTGTTCACAGCAATTGCAATAAAGCGCTCTCGTTTTACAGTATACGGCGCCGATGACAGCTTTAAAACTATACCATAACTTAAGGCTTACAGAACGCTTTGCAGTATGAAAAAGCCCCGGCAGTTTCCGGGGCTTGCTTGCGTAAATTACGGGAGGCTTCTTAATCTTTGGCGACATCCAGCACGCTTTGGGCGGTGTTTTCGTCCGTGATTAATACGTCGATGGTATTGGTCCGTAAAGCGCCCAGAATTGAGAGTATCTTGTGATTGCCGGAAGCGATGCAGATCACCTTGCCTGCGCCTTTCAGCTCCTCCTCGCCTATCCCCATGATCTTTTGGTTGTAGTCGTTTTGCAGGAACTCCCCTTTCAGATTGAACCTGCGCGCGCAGATATCCCCTATGGGGCGCATGGGGTCCGATTCGAACGTTTTTTTCATTTCGAAAGGATCAAAGAGCATTTTGGAATTGTAGTATTCGGGCGGTGCTCCGACGCTTATAAGAGCGATATCAAGCGACTTCCACACCTCCACGATATCCTGCATGGGCCCGCTCTTCATATAAAGCTGCTTGTCTTCGATGGTATCCGCAAGCGCCGGCGCATAGATAAACGAAGGCGTGCCTTGAAGCTTTTCCGCCATGATGCGGACCATTTCGTTCAACTGGTATTCGGAGGCAATCCGGTTGGTGCCGCCGATCAGCGGAACAACATGGACATCATAGAGGTTGGTATTGTTCCGGAAGGCCATCATGCATTCATAACAGGTCGTTCCCCATGCAACGCCTAATGTGGAATGGCTCTTTATCTCCTTTTCCGAAATAAACGCGCCTTGTGTTGCCACGATCTTGGTCAGTATCCGCAGGAGCTTGGCGTTCACGGGGATCACATAACACTTCGGTATGCCGAAAGTTTGCATTATTCTGTCCGAGAGCTCGTCGTTGTTGGTCTGCGGGTTTTTGATACGGATATCGACGATTCCGAAATCCCGTGCTTCCGAGAGTATCATAGAGATGGAAGAACGGGAAATACCCAGCTGATTGGCTATCTTCTCCTGTGTAAAACCATCCATGTAGTACATCTGTGCAACCTGTACCATAATGTGTATATCGTATTTTGCTTCCACTGCCGTCTTTTCCGCCTTTCAGTCGGTTGGTAGAATAGCCTTAAAAAAATACCATTAAATATTAACTATTTAAAATTCTATTTCAACGGGGCATCGCTGTCAAGCGATACTTTGACAAATGTAAAAACAATTCATTTGAATAGTTTTCACTTTGCGGCCGTAACCAAACGGACAGGGGCTTTTTCAAAACTGCCGCCAATCGCCCCATACAGGCTCCAGCGCATTCAGGATTTTTTTATAGAGGCTGTATTTTTTGCGATAGGTCTCCTTTTTCGAAGGGTCGGGACTGCACGTATATGCTTTCTTTGCACATGCTTCCGACGCTTCCGCAAGCGATCCATAAGCGCCGGCGGCGACGCCCGCGCACATAGCCGCACCCAGCGTACCAAGCTCACCCACAGCGGAAACCTCTACCGGAAGTTGAAACATATCCGCGAACATCTGCACCCATACACCGGAATTTGTCACGCCGCCTGCAATGCGCACGGATTCCGGCGGGGCGTCCCTAAAAGCATACAGCCTTTCGGCATGCGCAAAATGGGAAAATACCACGCCCTCATAGATCGCGCGCAGGATATGGGCTTTATCGTGCCAGCCGCTGACGCCTAAAAAGCAGGCTTTGGCGTCCGGATTAACGTTGGTACCGTAGAGGAATGGCAGGAATACGATCGAGGAATCCCCGGGCTGTACTGAGGCAACCATTAGGTTTGCGGCATCGTAAATGCTTTTTCCCTGCTCCTTCATCTGCCGCTTTTCTTCGTTTAAGAACCGGCGTATGAACCATTCGAGGTTGGAAGCGGAAGTCATACTTCCTTCCGTAATCATGTAATAGCCGTCGATACAATAGACCGAGGTCAAAAAGAGGTCCCGGCTGACCACCGGTGTTTTGCGTATAAATTCGTTGATGCTCCAGGTTCCGGCCACCACGCAGAGCTTTTTGCTGTCCGTAATGCCCGCTGCAATGGCGCAGGCTGTTCCGTCAAAGAGCCCCCCCGCTACCGGCGTGCCTTCCGCGAGTCCGGTTTCCAGGGCGGCCATTTTGGTCACGCAGCCGCAAATTTCGCAGGATTGCCTGATGGGCGGCATCAAACGCATATACTCCCGAATGCCAAGCGCTGCAAATACTTCTTCATCATACTGCCGCGCATACTGGTCCATGGCGCTTATAACGGACATGTTTGTCAATTCCCCATGGGCCTCGCCGGTCAGGCAAAACCGTATATAATCCGTGCAGGTAAAGGCCCATTTCGCTTTATTCAGCGTTTCAGGCTCGTGGGCGGCCAAATACGCGAGCAAAACGGCAGTCTGCCCTGCGTAGAGGTTTTGCAGCGTCCTCGGCTGTATTTTATCGTATATGCCTTCTTTCACATAACGCCGCACGGTATCCTTAGCGCGCGTATCGCTGGAATAAATGCCGTTTCGCACCGGTCTTCCGCTTTCACCGACCAGGTAAATGCCGTTGCCGTGTCCGGAGACCGCAAGGCTTAAAATATCCTTCGGGTCGATGCCGGTTTTTTCCAGCAGCTTGCGTATGGCATGGGCATTCATGTGCCAAAGCTCATCCATATCGCGCTCTACGGCTCCCTCCCGTCCAAGCAGCGTGTTCACTTCGGCCGAGGCGAAAGCTGCGGCATTGCCGGCGGTATCGTACAGCCCCGCCTTGACCACCGTGCCGCCGTTGTCAAGGCCTATCAAATATTTCCCGCCCATGATGCTCCTCCTTCATTTCGGGGTTTACGCTTTAAACCGGTCGAAGATGCTCCCGTTTATTGCTCGAAGCGCCGGGTAGAGCTTCCTGTAAATGTCTTCGTAGAGCCCGGAATACGATTCAAAGGCCTTTAAATCGGGTTCATAGCTTCGCCCAGGTCTATACGTCCGGGCAATAGCCTCCGCTTCGTTCCGGTACAGGCCGGAGCCAAGCCCTGCGAGAAGCGCTGCTCCGAGCGCGGTCGCATCGTCTGTTTCCGGCACTTCAATGACCTTGCCCAAAATATCCGCCTTGTTCTGCATCCAGAACGCATTTCTTACCGTTCCGCCCACTGCCCTGATACTTTCCGTTTTCAGGGAAAGCGCGTCCTCCAGGGCTTCAACCATTTCTCTGAACTGGTAATTCAAGCCTTCGATGATTGCGCGTATGCTGTCCGCCCTGCCGACGGAATTGCTTAATCCGAGGAATGCGCCCATTGAGCGGTTGTCTATGTGCGGCGCGCCCGCACCGGAAAAGTGCGGCAGGAAAAAGCATCCGTTCGCCCCGGCCGGTGCACTGATAGCCTGCTGCATCACCGCATCCCACGCCGGCGTATTTTTTTCCCGCCCCTCCGAAATCTCCCCGGAACCGTACGCTTTGACAAACCATTCGAGCATATCCGCGCTGACCGCGCTGCCTGCAAAACAGCAGCGCCCTTTTGCAACATGGCTTTCTATATAGTAGCCGCTCTCAAACAGTTCCCGGTTGAATTCAATCTGTTCGGAAGCCAAAACGGTCATTTCCCAGGTTCCCGCAACATCCAGCAATACGCTGTTATCGACGGCGCCGGCTGCGAATGCGGCGCAGATATAATCGTGCCCGCCCTGTATTACGGGCGTTCTTTCTTTCAAGCCCGTATCCTTGGAAGCTGCCCTGGTGACTCCGCCGATCACGGTGCCGCCTGGCAGCGGTTCCGGGAATATCCCCTCCGGTATGCCGGCCAAACGTATGAGTTCCGCCGACCACCGGCAATGAACAGGATCAAAAAGTGAAGTCGTACAGGCCATGGAGTAGTCTGTCGTCCTGGAGCCGCAAAGCCTGAAATTTATAAAGTCCCCGATCAGCAGCCATTTATCCGTATTGCGAAGTAACCCGGGATGGTTTTCATTTATCCACATCATGCGGTAGACGCTGTCTATAGCCATCGCCTGCTTGCCGGTTTTGGCAAACAGTTCGTATTTTCCGATTTTTTTATTCCATTTTTCCATCTGCGGCGCCGTACGCGGACAGTGCCAGGAAATAAGCGGGTAGAGCGCGCAGCCGTCCTTATCTACGGGCAGGCCGTCCATACCGAAGCCCGTTACCGCGACACCCAGGATCTTTGCACTTGCGGCTTGCGAGAGCGCCTGCCGGATGGCTGCAGCCGTATGCGCCCAGACCTTTTCGCTTTCCCACACGCACCAGGCCGGATGGTTCGGATCCGGATAGGAAAGCGGCGTAGACGCGGACCCTTTGGCAAGCCGGTTCCCGTCAGGATCGAATATCACCGCTTTTATGCTGGTGGAACCGATATCGATCCCCATCAGTGCTTCCATGCAGCACCTCCTAAAAGCGATTGCGTTGTCGGGCAAATATTTCCGCTATTAAGAAAACCGCGGTGCCATGGCAATGCACAACACCGCGAGTTCTTAAACCTTGCTTATCAGCCGATCATTTCATCGAGCACTTTTATCCGCTTATCGTCCGGTATCACGACGAACACGCAGTCGTTGGCATACGCCCTTTCGGGAAGCGCGCACAATATGTGTACTTCGTCACAACCATACGGAAATCCTGCCTGATGCCATACGCCGGGCCTTGTCACCACCATCGTGCCGCTGGGTACCAGAAACACTTCGATGTTCTCGAAAGGTTCCTCGCCCACCGGACAGGCCGGTGCGACATGTACGAGGTAGTCGCCGTCCAGGCAGATGATGGCCTCGCCGCAATAATTGTGGTATTCGGTATTCTCGATGACCCAGTCCCTTTGCTCCACCACGCAGGCGGAATAGGAGACTATGTTCGCACTGCCCAGGCACTGCTGCACCATATCGCGGAAAAACTCCACGGGCTTCTCCCCCATTTTGCAGCCCTTTGGGGCCATAACGGAGGCAAACGTACCGTATGGCGCAAACGCCTCCATGGTAAGCTTTTTTATACCGACGGTTCTCATAGTACCCCTCCTAAAACGAAGCTTCCAGCACTTTGCGCACATCATCCGCCGAAACAGGCGCAGCGGGATCGAGATCACAGCCGCCCGCCATATAGCCGACGGTGCCTTTTATAATAGCGTCGAAATCCGATTTCTTTACCCCCTGCTTCGAAAGCGGCATATTCATACCGATATCCGCTATGATCTCCTCCACGGCTTTTACCGTATCCTCGGGCGTCCAGCCTGCAGGGGCAGTATCGTATCCTTTCAACCATGCGCCGATATTTTTGTACTTCTCCGGCATATTGCCCATGCTGTGCCGCATGGCCGGAGGCGTCATCGCCGCGAGGCTTTCCCCGTGCACGGTGGAGCATACGCCGCCCACTGAATGCGCCATGGCGTGGCAAAGCGTTATGACGGCGATCGATATGGAACAGCCGGCAAACGTATCCGCCAGCGCCATCTTCTCCCTTGCTTCCACATCGTTTCCGTCTTTAACGGCTTTACGCAGGTATTTTCCGACTAATTTTACAGCCTGTTCGCAGTACAGATCCGAAAACGGATTTGCGTCACGGCTGGTGTATGCCTCTATCGCGTGCGCCAGTACGTCGAATCCCGTTGCGGCAGTGATCCTGCCCGGCATGGAAACCATCAGGTCCGGATCGACGATGGCTACTTTTGCAAAAAGAAGCGGCGAGCCGGCGCCCGGTTTTTCATTGGTCTTTGGATTGGTGATCACGGAATAATGGGTGATGTGGCTGCCCGTGCCCGAAGTCGTAGTGACCGCGATGATGGGCAACGCCGCGTAGATGGCCTTCTCGCCGATCCAGTACGGCCACGTAGGCTCATTTTGCGCAACGCCGACCGCGATGCATTTGGCCGCGTCGATGGCGCTGCCGCCGCCCAGGCCAATGACGACGTCGCATCCCTTTTCCCTGGCAAAGGCCGCTCCTGCATCCGCCTCCTCCGAATGGGGATTAGGGGAAACGTCGAAATACAGCTCGCTTTCCACACCTTCCGCTTTCAAATAGTCCTGTATCCTGCCGGTCAGGCCGGATTCCCTGAAAAACGGCCCCGTAGTCACGATCAGCGCTTTTTTGCCGAATCTTTTTACATGTGCGCCGATTGTTTCAAGTTTCTTAACGCCAAACTCGATCTCTACCGGTACATAATTTTTAAACTGCAACATGTTTTCTCACTCCTGTTTTTAATATATTGAACCACGCTTTATACGTTGGTTTTGAATCTATGAATAATTGCCATACTCCCGCCAGGTTTCCAGCATGGCGGCATAGTTTTCCGGCCTTACGGAGGAATGGATGGTGTTGCTGGAGGATAGTATATAGCCGCCTCCCGGAGCCCCTATCTCCAAACAGCGCCTGGTTTCCACGCGCGTTTCCTCTTCGATGCCCATGGCAAGCGTGCGTGCGCAGTCCACGTTCCCTTTCAGTGCGATCCTTTCTCCGAATGTCTTTTTCATGTATGCAAGGCTCATCCCTGCAATGGGATCGATAGGGTCAAGGCAGTCGAAACCGGCATCGAGTATATAGTCCAGTATGGGCATGATAAATCCGTCGGTATGCTTGATAACGTACAAGCCCAATTCCTTATAAGCCGATACGCAGCGTTTGAGAGGCTTTGCGAATATCTCC
>Ga0366774_1029_pt1 | contig 26930 bp, 22 predicted proteins | sample BONcelHN113001D9_FD_207068 | JGI IMG/M metagenome (GOLD analysis project Ga0366774, IMG submission 207068) | Enriched cells from coal bed in the Powder River Basin, Montana, United States - BONCAT cells N11 rep2 HSBNCT.N11.300.1.D9 ...
GCCGATCTTCGCTTGGCGCAGTTCCATTGCATGTAATAATGTTACAAATATACGGGCACCGCTGGCACCAATCGGATGACCCAACGCAATTGCGCCGCCGTGAATATTAACTTTTTCACGCACGAACTCAAGCTGTTTGCCTACAGCTAGGAACTGAGCAGCAAATGCTTCATTTGCCTCGATTAAATCGAGATCCTTAACAGTAAGTCCAGCTTTAGCCAGTGCTTTTTGCGTAGCAGTTACAGGGCCGATACCCATGATACTGGGATCAACGCCGCTCGAAGCATATCCGCGAATGCGGGCCAATGGTTTAAGTCCCAATTGTTTCGCTTTGTCAGCGGACATAATGACAAGAGCAGCAGCGCCGTCATTGATACCGGAGGAATTACCGGCAGTAACAGAACCGTCTTTTTTGAACGCAGGTTTCAGACCGCCAAGTTTTTCAGCCGTTGTGCCGGCTTTGGCATATTCATCGGTATCAAAAACGGTATCACCTTTTTTGCCTTTTATGGCTACGGGAAGTATTTCTTTTTTGAAAGCACCGCTTTGAATAGCTTTAATTGCTTTTTCCTGCGATTCAAAAGCCAGTTGATCCTGATCTTCGCGGCTAATTCCATATTGAGCTGCAACATTTTCTGCAGTGATGCCCATATGATAGTTGTTAAATGCGCACCATAAACCGTCCTGGATCATGGAGTCCACTAATTTGCCGTGACCCATGCGATAGCCGGAGCGTGCTTTGTCTAGCAAATAAGGTGAATTTGTCATGCTTTCCATGCCGCCGGCAACAACGATTTCAGCGTCTCCTGCCAGGATGGACTGAGCTGCCAAATTAACTGCTTTCAGACCGGAGCCGCATACTTTGTTGATAGTCAGCGCAGGAACTTCGATTGGCATTCCGGCTTTCAATGTTGCCTGACGTGCAGGATTTTGTCCCAAACCAGCTTGCAGAACATTTCCCATGATAACTTCATCAACACTCGCGCCATCGGCACCAGCCCGCTGCAGCGCTTCCTTAATAACCAAACCACCCATTTCAGTCGCCGATAAAGGAGACAGTGAGCCATTAAAACTGCCAATGGCCGTACGTACTGCACTTACAACTACTGCATCTCGCATAAAAACACATCCTTATTAAATATATAAAAAAATTATTGAGTTAACTAATTCTCATCTAGTTGCATGGTGACCAGTTCGAAAGCAACTGTAAAATCTGCATCCGTTATGGTTCGTACAAACTCCACCGTTATCTCTGGTGCAAGTTCTGTGAGCACAAGACCTTTTTCTGTGACTTTGAACACACACAGGTTAGTGACAATTAAGTCCACTACGCCTTTACCGGTTAACGGGAGAGTACACCTCTTCAAGATCTTTGGCGACCCATCTTTAGCAGTGTGTTCCATCGCCACAATGACTTTTTTAGCTCCTGATACAAGATCCATTGCTCCGCCCATACCTGGCACCAATTTACCCGGCACCATCCAGTTAGCGAGGTTTCCTTCCTGGTCAACTTCTAAAGCACCAAGGACGGTCACATCAACATGTCCTCCCCGGATGATAGCAAAAGACACAGCACTGTCAAACACCGCTCCACCAGGAATAATCGAAACAGGCTTACCGCCCGCATTTACTAGATCCGGATTTTCTTGCCCCTCCAACGGAGCCAGGCCTACAAAGCCATTTTCCGATTGAAGGATAACGCTTACACCTTCCTGCAAGAAATCTGCGGCCAAAGTTGGTATACCAATACCCAAATTGACAACATAACCATTTTGAAACTCTTGGGCAACCCGTTTGGCAATTATTTTTTTTGCATCCATCGTTAATCCCCCTTATCTTTGGACAATCCAGTCAACTACTATTCCAGGTGTCATCACCTGATCCGGGTCGATCTGACCAGGTTCCACAATATGCTCTGCCTCAACGATAACCACTTTTGCAGCCATTGCCATCAAGGGGTTAAAGTTACGGGCTGAGCGGTGAAAAAGCAGATTTCCAGCTGTATCTGCTGTGTGTGCCTTAATCAAGGCTACATCAGCCTTTAAGGGCTTTTCCAACAGAAATTCTCTGCCATCAACCCTGATCACTTGCTTACCTTCCGCAACGATTGTTCCAAGACCGGTTGGGGTAAGTACACCACCTAATCCTGCTCCGCCGGCACGGATACACTCAGCCAGCGTTCCCTGGGGAACAAGTTCAACCTCAAGTTCTCCGGCATGCAACTGACGTGCAGTCTCAGGGTTTGTCCCAATATGGGAAACGATTACCTTTTTCAACTGGTGATTAACTACAAGTTTTCCTATACCCTTATCGGGAAATGACGTATCATTTGCAATGACCGTGAGCTTTCCCGTACCTCTGGTTACCAGCTCATTTATCAGAATATCAGGAGTTCCCACACCAAGGAAGCCTCCAATCATAAGTGTTATATTATCTTGAACCGCTTCCAGCGCTTTATCAAGCATTGTAACTTTGGACATATATTACCCTCCCCAACTTTCTACATAATTTAGATTTCTTGATAATATCTAAGCAAACCATCTTTTGTTTGCTAACTGGCAAGGTATTATTTACTATCCTTGCTGAGAGTTTCAGCCAATAAGTCAAGACGACGAGCCTGAGCTACTGTTTTCTGAATCGCAATGGATACTTCTGTGATTGCTTCCGCGATTTGGTTTATTGCTTGGTTCATCTGCGTTAGTTGTACATAGGACTGAATACTGTCATTTTGAATTCCCTTGATAATGCAATCAATATTCCTCACCGATTCTGAACTGTCGGTTGCTAGTTTGCGTATTTCTTCTGCAACCACGCTAAAGCCAAGCCCGGCTTTACCTACCCGTGCAGCTTCAATTGCGGCATTAAGACCTAATAAATTTGTTTGACCGGCTATACTTTTAATGAGTCCTATGATCTTATCTGTTTCCTTGACTTTATCTTGCGACTGTAAAGCAACCCTCGCTAAATTGCTGGTAACTGCGGCAATCTCCTCCGCCTGAGCCGATATTTCTTCAGAAGTAATGGCTATTGCACTAATACTGTCATTCATAGTAACTGCCATATCCTTCATAGCATCTTGCATATCCACCGGCTCGGTAGCAACTGCACATCCGATAACATCCCCGGCATGGTCAAAAATAGGAGAACATACAGCAATATAGGGAACACCGTAAAGCGTTTTGTCGCCTCTTCTTACTACTCTTCGCTTCTCAAAGATGGCCTGCTCAACTGCTGACCCTGGTTTTATTGGATCTCCTGCAGAAACCTTCATGTCAAAATTCCTGGCAGGTTTGTAAAGTATGAATTTCTCAAGGTCAGTTAATGATATGCCAATGTCTTTGGTCAATAGGCTATTGAAATGTGGCAAGACATATAAATAATGCTCTAAGATCTCACTTGATTTGTTACTCATGGCAGATCTCCATTTATTCAAGTTAATAGTTTACCAGTTCAACGAGCGATTTTTACATTAACACCAGATTTTTAAATTAGCCAGAATAGGCAAGATGATTTTTGCAATAAGCAAAGCAAACATCATCTTGCCGCCTTAGAGACACATCAGATTTTCTTGCTTTTAATAGAGGATAACTGCTAATGCACCAACGATGAACATCGCCAAAAAGGTGCTTACAACATGACTCCACCAGATATGTTTATAGGCTTGTTTATGGGTTAATCCCGCGACAGCAAGTGTTGTAATAACCACCCCGTTATGAGGCATAGCATCAAATGATCCAGCCGCAATAGCAACAACCCGGTGCAGCATTTCAGGATTTAAGCCCATAGCAACATATTTGCTGATCAACGTCTCAAGGACAATGCCCAACCCGCCTGAAGCGGACCCTGTCATACCAGTCATTAAGTACGTCGCTATGGTAAGTGAAACTACCGGGTTTCCCGGAATGGATACCAAAAAGTCAGTAACTAACTTGAATCCCGAACTTGCAGCGACCGCCATTCCATAGCCGACATCGGCACAAGTATTAATAACAGGTATCGCCGTGTTAAATGCTCCGGTATTGATCGTGGATAAGTGATTGTCCAAATAACGCCAAAAACATGCTGCCGCCACAAGACAACCAATGACCAGCGACCAGACGATGTCAATCTTCACGATATTTAATGTAACTATAACTGCGATGGACGGCAGTAAGCTGATCCAAAAATTAGGCAATACTTTTTCACTGCCATCCCCCTTTGCCGTATTTTCTACAGTAGCCTTGTCTTCATATCCTTCACCACGGGCATGACTTTTGGCTAATTCTCTTTTCATATACCACACATTGAATGCAACCACGAATATCCCGGCAACAATCCCCAAGAGCGGAGCGGCAGTAGCGGTTGTTCCTAAATATTTCGTCGGCATAATGTTTAAGATAGCAGGTGTTCCTGGAATCATGGTCATGCTTAATGAGCCAATGCCAAAATAGAATGCAGCAATAAATAGATGCCATGGAACATTCATTTGCTTGAATAATGGCCGTGCTATCGGCATAATTGCAAAAATTACAACGAATAAGCTAACTCCGCCTAATGTCAGCAATGTGGTTATAGCGGAAATAGCGTATAAAACATAAATCTGTTTCTCGTACCCAATCACTGACATAATTCGTACTGCAACTGCTTTAGCAGCACCACTGTCGTCCATATATTTGCCAAAAACAGACGCGAACAGAAATACCAAATAAAACTTGGCCGCGTAGCTAACAAACCCTTTCATATATGGACCCATTAACGTATCAAGAACACCCATTCCTGAAAAGAGGGATACAATAACAACAGCAAGCGGCGCAATCAACATAATACCAACACCGCGAAGAGCTAATGTCACGATTACAACCAAAGATACAATAATACCAATTACACTTAAGTCCACACGTATTACCTCCGTATTTTTATTGGACCCTCTAAGAATCTAATCGTTACTCCACCTACCACCGTAAAACGAGTAAGAACAGAAATCAGCTATAGTATTCTGAAGCTTTAAGCTGATTGATGAGTTTTTTCATGAAATGCTTTCTTATCTCGGGCACTTCTTCCGAAGAATATTTATAAAATCCCTCACCACTTTTTATGCCTAGTTTCCCTTCCTTCACTTTTTGGCGAAGCAAGTTATTAGCACTTTGCGAATTATCCATAGCCTTAAGCAGGTTATCTCCAACGATACACCAAATGTCCAGTCCCCCAAAGTCAGTAACTTCAAACTGACCAGTTGTAGCATAACGGAAAGCCGGGCCGAACTTGAGTGCTTTATCAATATCAGCCGGCTCAGCAACTCCTTGTTCCATAAGCGAAAAGACTTCGCGGGCTACACCCTGCATAATCCGATTAGCTACCAAACCGGGTACATCTTTTAAAATTTTTACAGGTTGTTTCTTAATAGAATGATACAGGTCTTCTATCTGTTGATAGATATTCTCCGGCATATTACCAAAAAAGGAAAGTTCCACTATTGGAATGAGATGGGCCGGATTAAACATATGATTCACGATCATTCGTTGTTTACGTGATTCGCTAACTAGCGCCATCATACCGCTTAGCGGGAGGCTGGAAGTATTGCTTGCCAAAATTGTTTCAGCTGGACATAGTTCGTCAAGTTGCTTAAATAACTGCTGTTTCAGTTCCATATTTTCAGGAGCGGATTCAATGACATAATCCCGGTCGACTACCGCTTCTTTCAGATTAGTAAAAAGCCTTATTCGATCAAGGATTTCTCCAATTGCTTCTTGTTGTATGAAATTCTCCTCAGCCAGAAGCTCTAGTTCTTCCTTAATAAGGTCTTTCCCACTCTCTAATGCGCCTTCGCTTACGTCGTAAAGATTTACATCATAGCCATACATGGCAAAAGCTTCTGCTATTCCATGCCCCATCGTCCCTGCGCCTAAGACACCAATTTTTTTTATCGCCATCATTTTATTCTCCTTACAGGAAATAAATTTTCTTTAAAATAACACTAGAATTTCTATATATGGCTATTTCGGCTTTAACTAAACTGCCTCATTTAAATATAACTCTTGTTATTAGTAATCCACGTTTTGAATACCCTTAAGGCTTAATAAAGCCCGTGCCTCAGCTGGAGTCGCTATCTCATAATGCAGGGTTTCTGCAATTGTTCTAACCTGTGCTACCTGTTCTGCACTGGACTTTGCCAGCACACCCGGTTTCAAATAAATGTTATCTTCCAAGCCAACCCGGACATTGCCGCCCAAGGCCAATGTCACTGCGGCCAACGGCAATTGCTGCCGGCCTGCTGCCGTGCAGGACCAGGAAACATCCCCTAGGAGTTCACGAGCCGTTTTTACAAGATAGACTAAATTCTCTACCGTAGCCGGTATACCGCCCAGCACTCCTAAGACAAATTGTAAGTAGATAGGTTGCTTAATTACCCCCTTGCTACGGAAAAAAGCAATATTGTTAATCATGCCTACGTCATATACTTCAAACTCCGGCAATGTACCGTGCTCATTCATAGTTGTAATATACTCTTCCAGGCTTTTATACGTATTGGCAAAAACCAGATCGTACGTATTTTTTAGAAATGGAACCTCCCAATCAAATTTCGGCTCGGTCAATTTATCAGCAATAGTGCTGAATACAAAATTGACCGATCCGGCATTGCAGGAGGCCAGTTCCGGCTTCAACGCAGGTATAGCTTTAAGCCTCTCCTCAATCGACATGCCGATAGCACCGCCGGTAGTAATACAAACAACTACATCCGAACGTTCCTTAATTCCTTTCACAATATCTTTCATCAGTCCCAGCTCAGATGTAGGCTGGCCAGTCTCAGGATTGCGGGCATGAATATGCACCACTGCTGCACCCGCTTCCTTCGCTTTCACAGCCTCGTTAATGATCTGTTCTGGAGTAATCGGTAAATAAGGTGTCATACTGGGTACATGCACAGCTCCGGTTACTGCGGCGGTAAGAATAATTTTTTTGGCCATTTTTAATCGCTCCTTATAACATTACTCAAATTTCTGAATAAAAGTAAAACCTTATCCTCCTTTCTTGCTCTTTCCCCAACTAAAACTTTTGCAATATTCGTGCCAACTGAAAAGCCCCTATCAATGCCGTCTTTACGGTATTGACAGGGGCTATGCGTAGTAATTTCACTACCCTTATGTAGTTTTTTAACAACACATTGCTCAATTCTATTTATAAATGAAAACATAAGTGCAATTGTATTACAGTATAATTCCATGCTTTTTTATTTTCGAATGTAGTACTGTCCTATGAATCTCTAATTCTTCGGCCGCAAGCGTCTTATTCCCATTTGCTTTTAGTAAAGCTTTTACAATTGCCTGCTTTTCTGCAACCTCTTTTGCATCTTCTAAACTCGTACCAACCGTATTATCAGCATTATCTGTTACAACGGAAAGAATACGCGGAAGCAAATAATCAAAATGCTCCATACCGAGCTCCCCTACCCCAGCAATTACAGCAGCCCGTTCAATAACATGTTCAAATTCTCTTATATTGCCAGGCCAATCATATTTACGGAAAAACTGCAAAACACCTCTGTGTATGCCAGTAATATGAAGACCATGATTGCGGTTGACTTTTTCGATAAAATGATTTATCAAAGGTTCAAATTCCTCAGTTCGTTCCCGTAACGGAGGTATGTTAATTTCTACAACATTAATTCGGTAATACAAGTCCTGGCGGAATTCACCGTTATGCACCAAATCCAGAATATTTTTGTTTGTTGTGCAAAGTAGCCTCACATCCAGTTCAATCGTTTTGATGCTACCCACTCTTTCCATTTCTTTTTCTTGAATAACTCGCAATAATTTCGACTGAAGATAGAGCGGTAGCTCATTAATCTCATCAAGTAAAAGTGTTCCGCCGTTGGCAAGTTCAAATTTTCCGGGTTTACCGCCCTTCTTGGCTCCTGTAAAAGCTCCTTCTTCATAGCCAAATAGTTCAGATTCGAGGAGGTCCTTAGGGATAGCGGCACAGTTAATTCTAATGAACGGTTTGTGTCGCCGCGGACTTAAATGATGAATTGAGTGGGAAAGCAATTCTTTACCAGTACCAGTCTCTCCACTAATTAGAACATTAAGTGTTGATGGAGCAACTCTTTGAACCAACTTTATTACTTGTTGCATAGGCAAAGAACTACCTATCATTTGATCCAAAGAGTACCTGGCGCCCCTCAGTTTTCCCAATTCGGATTTGTATAGCTTAATCTCACCGTTTAATCGCTCAATCTCATTTAACAATCCATTAACTTCATCTAATTTGCGAAAAGTGGTAAGAGCAACTACGCCTATTATTAGTCCGTCTTTTTCTATTGGTATTCTGTTACATACGACGGGTGTGTAACTATCAATTCGATGGACACTACCGATCTCCGCAACGCCTGTTTTAGCTACAATATCCATGCGGGTTTGAGGAATAATTTCCCGTACATTCTTTCCCACAGCCTCTTCGCGGGATACGTGCATCATCTCAGCGTATTTTTTGTTCAAAAAAATAATTTTATCATCATTATCTGTTATGATTAGTCCATCAACTGTTTCTAATGCATTTTCTAAAATAGATGCATATTTTTCATCCAAATAATTCAATTACTACACCTCCTTCTCATGATCGACAATTATTCTAAATCTTCTATTTTGGCGACCACGTAAATCATGCAGAAAAGCTGAATTAGTAGAGAAACATCGACAGTATCCTTTTTGATCGAATAAAGCCAGCGCAACATCCAATATTCCTATTTATTGAATTTTCAAACTTTTTTCAATCAAAATTACCATTAATGGGATTCCTTATTTCTTTCTACTACGGTCTATTATACATAAATTTAATAAAACTGCAAACCGAAGAGCCCTGAAATCGCGATTTATAGACACCAGAATATACTATTATTCAAAACAGAACCGTAGTTCCAACAATGGTTACAAAACTATTGGCTTTACCAATGTGGTGATTGGCGGCGGCCAAGTCGGAGCAGAAACAGTTAATCACCTAGCGGTCCAGCTTAAAAGTGTAACCTTAGTGGAGATGTTTTCCATAAGACCCAACTCCGCAGTCTGTTGATTATGTATGTTGACTTGCGCGAATTGACCCAGGATGACTTTATTAAAGAAATCAACTATTTGTTTATTCAACCAATTCATAATGAAATAAAGCAAAAATACTTAATAACACAGTTTATTTCAGAAATACTTCGGGAAATGGGCTTTCACGGTATCATTTACAAAAATACCCAGGGAAAAGGGGATAATGTAGTTTCATTTTATTCGGAAGAATTTGAATTTGTTTTATACACTGATAAAATGTATAAAGCCTTAGAAATTAGTTACCAAATAGCTATTGAAGAACAAAGTTATAAAAAGTACTTCAAGGCCATTCTACCATGTTCTATTATTATTTGCATCAAAATAACCGTCCCTATGATGCCCGCTGTCTTTTTAGACGCCTACGGTGTGTTCCGGGTGATGCCCCCTCTCCGTATCAGGTCAAACGATGGAGGGAAAGGCAATGAGGTCTGCCCTCATTGCCTTTCTTTTTTAGTATAATATTTTATTGTTTATCACACAATTCAAGCAATAATGACATTGCACTGAATATCTTTGATTAAACGAATGCTCGTTAAATCCGATTGTCGAAATTAAGAGTCTTGGTACGGTCAAGTTGCTTCTTATCTGTTTCCAGTGGGCTTACTGGGCTAATGACACGCCCTATATCTTGAACTTGCTGACCGCCTGAGTCAGTTCCTCTGCCATCTTCACAAGAGCCTGACTAGACGCAGCTATTTCTTCCATAGTGACTGACTGCTCTTTCGTGGTCGCCGATATGTTTTGTGCCTGTCCTGCCGCCTCTTTGCTGATTATATCAATTTCACGTACCGAGGCGACAACCTGCTGACTGCCGCTCGCCATCTGTTGAACAGCGGCTGAAATCTCCCGCATCTGGCCCGATACCTCGTTGACGGACTTAAGGATATCTTGGAAGGCCTGGCCTGCATCATTTACCACTTTGGCTCCAACACGCACTTCCTTCGTCCCTTCATCCATTGCCACAACGGCCTTATCGGTATTACTCTGAATTTCCGTGATTAACGCGGCAATTTGTTTAGCAGCGTCCTGCGATTGCTCCGCCAATTTACGAACCTCTTCCGCCACCACCGCAAAACCGCGCCCTTGTTCACCGGCACGGGCGGCCTCGATAGCCGCGTTAAGGGCTAACAGATTGGTCTGCCCAGCGATGCTGGAAATTGTGTCAACAATTTGCCCTATTTCCTTCGATCTCTCGCCCAGCTTAGTTACAAACTGCGCAGAATGGGTCACAGTTTTTTCTATATTTCCCATTTGTGTGACTGCTTTTTCTACTGCTTGGCTACCTTCCCAAGCAGCTCCAGCAGATTTTGCCGATGTTCCTGCAGCTGCATTGGTGTTAGCTGCAATCTGCTGTACCGCGGCTGACATTTGCTCTACCACCGATGAAGTATGGTCCACGGCTTTCATCTGTGTTTCCGCCCCAGTTGACACACCGGTAATGACTTGCGCTACCTGGTTGGCTGCCGCAGCCGACTGTTGAGCGCTGGCAGTCAATTCCTCGGAGGACGCAGCTACCTGATCAGTCGCCTGCATTATTTTCCTAATGAGTCCACGCAGGTTTTCAGTCATCTTCTCAAAACTCTGTCCCAGACGCCCGATCTCGTCGTTAGATACAATCCCCAGATTAATCTGGGTGATGTCGCCGCCGGCAATCCGTTTAGCAGCCTCTTCCAGTGTCTGAATGGGTTTTGCAAGACGTCGGGCATACCAGGCAATAATCACCCCAGCAATGCTTAGTACAATAATAACAGTCACTAACGACACGATCGTCAGCGAAGAAACTGCTTCCGATACCTCCCGCGTAGGTACAGAGATGCCTAGTGACCAATTCTTCCCTGGTACCGGCGTAAAGGCAGTGTACATCTCTACGCCCTGAACGTTAAGTGTTATTATGCCTGTTTCCCCTTTGGTCATCCGCTCGGCTAAATTTCGCATTTCGGGCGAAGCATTGGGATTGGTAAGCGAATTATTTTTCATCGCCACTGCCTTGTCAGGATGGATGATGTTGAGACCATCCCCTTGAGTGACAAAAGCGTAACCCGTCTGGCCAACTTTTACTTCCAAAATCATTTGGCTAAGTGACTCAAAGAGAACTGGTCCGAAAATAACACCGACAACTTTGTCTCCGTCCTTAACAGACACAGAAGTCTGAACAACTAGATGACCGGTTGCCCTAGATATTGCCGGGTCTGCGACAAAGGATTGTCCTTTTACAGATGCCTGAAAAAAGGCTTTATCGGCTACATTTATTTTAAACCCTTTCGAATTCACTGAATTCCCGCTAAGATCCGCATATCCTATATCATCATATCCCTTAACAGATTTTAAGGCAGCAGCGAATATTGGTATCATAGTTTCAACATTACCACTAACAACAGAAGGATTACTGGCGATTAATGCCAGCTCCGTCTTATGATTGTTGAACCAGTCGCCGATATTCTCGGCTGCATTCTTCGTCTCGTCAGTCATAGCGTTCCTTATGTTCTCAGAGGTGATAGCCCTAGCTTTCCAGTAGTTAAGGCCGCCCAATGCCACAAGCGCCACTAGGAAGATCGTAAGGATTGTTGCCGTCATCTTAGTCTGAATACTTCTCATGATTCTCCCCCTTGAGGAACACTTTGCCACATTTAATTAATTTCTCCAAAATGTGGCTTTCCATTTTGATTTGACAGACTAATTCTATATAGAACAGCAAAGTTATTTTCTACATTGGAAAAACTTCGTGGTTTCTCAACAACCTGTAACAGCCCGGGAAAAACCGGGCTGTTACCTTTTTTACGCCACACTGCCGCGGTTTGCCTAAATAGAACTCGAACTAACCGGTTACATAATCAAAGTTAGCCAAGTGCGATCCGGCCCGGCCGCCAACAGTTTTTAGTAGTAAAATTCGAACTTCACCATGTAAGTTTGGCCTAGTTTGCTATCCGTCAAGCCAGTCACGTTGAGATTCTTAACCTTCATATTTTGATATTCAAGGGTCATGATAAGTCCTTTTTCAAGAACATTTTGATAAATAAGATACCAAGCTTTGGCGTTATCGGATGCAAGATTCGTCATTGAGTATTGATCAGTACTTTCGGTTATGGCCGTTTGGTCAAATGCACGCACACCATATGGAATGGCACCGGAGTCGATACTGCGGTAGCTAACCGCCCAGGCGCTGGTTCCCGGCTTTTTCCAATCGACAATGTAACCGGCCGGGTACCCTACTTGGGGATTGTTTTGAGCATTAGTCAGTTGTACGGCCCAGCCGGTCGGGTTCTTGGAAAGGTTAACCGGATTTGCCAGCGAAGTCCCTACATAGTCACCCATGAGCACAAGACCGCCCAGTTGCTTACGGACGCCGATCAGCCAGCCCTGCGAAGAATCAAAGCTGTGTCCAGCATTGGCAAGCAGCGTACCGCTGCCGGTCGCGGTGCTTGTGCCAGGAATGTCTGCCCAGTAATAGCCGGCCAGTAAATTTGTTCCTTTAGCAACGTTGTAGTTAAACTGGCCTGTTGTTAGCGTATAGGCTTTTCCCACCGGTGCCGTATAACCTGCCGGCGTCGTGTCAACAACATTATTGACGCTGCCGGTAAACAGGACATCCCCCATTTGTTTGTCGATACGGGCGCCATCCACACCAGGCGCTTTGCTGAACAACAAATAAGAGAATTCATCAAACGGGTTCCGGCCCACGCGGATCTGATCCAAGCCGAGAACGTCCTTGCCGGTAATGGCAAGCAGATCACAGCCAACCGAGTTTCCATTACCGCCGCTGGTAAAGGCCCCGCTTTCTTTGCCGGTGACTGAAAGTCTGGCTTTGGCCGAGAAGTGGTCGTTGATATTTGAGTAAACAAACACCCGCTGCCTAAAGTCAAACTGATTCGCTCCGGTGAGTTTTTTCGTATTAGGAGCATTCGGACTATCGGCTAGGTAGCGAAAGCGCGTCTGACCGCCAACCCAAGTATTGGTCTTGCCCTCCAACGTTTTAACGCGGACGCCGAGGGTATTTAACTCGGTGGTGAATTCGGCCGACAACTTATCGATAAGGGTTTTGGTAGCCGCATCGGCCTTGTCGTAATTGTTCAACATCTTGGCAATGACAACGGCGAACTCATAGCGGGTCATAGGTTGGTCGCCGAGGAACCGTCCGTTGTCACCCTCGATTAAGCCGGCTTTAGCCAGTTTGTTCACGGCATCATAGGCCCAGTGTTTAGCAGGCACGTCACTGAATGATCCCGCCGCGGCGAACGCAGTGCAGGCGATGCTCAGGACAAAAGCCATTACCAGAGCGATTACTAAACTTTTTTTCATGTTTATCTCTCCTCATATAATAGTCTGCTGTCTCTTGAACAAATGCAGGAGCCCGAACGAAGGGGTTGAAACCACCTTACTGATTGTCTTTATAAGGAAGTTATAGTGCGTCTGGACCGGCAAAAAGCGCATGTTGAACCAGACAGCCAATTCCACCAGTGCATCATTGCCCATCAATTCGTCCGAATATTTGCTTTTTTATAGATAAAACGACAGTCCCCACAGCGGGGTGAGAATGTAATTTATTACCGGCACCGCTATGCACAGGAAAAATCCCGTTACAAATCCGGGCAGCGCCGGGTCTTTCATCTCCCACCAGCCATATTCCTTGTTCATCATGACGATGTAGTTGGCTCCTATGGCCCACATCCAGCCGCTGGCAAGCATTACGGGCAGCAAAACCGTGCGCGGGTCATAGCCCAGGCCGATGCAGAGCGTTGTAGTGAGGGTGACGACTAGCGCCTGCACGCCGTAATCGGCGTTGACCATCAGGTTCATCGCCAGGAAAAACACCATTGTCGACAGTATGCTGAAGGCGAGCGGTCCCATCTGTCCGAACAGCGGCGTGATAACCGCGTTAAGCAAGTCCGAAACGCCGTTATTGGTTATTATCGTCCCGATAAGCGGGCACATGCACACGCACATGAGGACGCCCCAGGGCAGGACTTTAAGGACATTTTTACAGTTGGAAACGCCGATGCCGGGCAGCATGCACAAAGCTGCAAAAAACAGCGCAGCCTGCGCGGTGTTCATGCCTGCCAGCATGGCCGTAACCATACCAATTGTTATGATAATCCAGCGATACTCGGAGCCGCCCATTTTTCCTATGCTATCCAGGTACTCTTTATAATAGGAGGGCGGCGGCATCTTCAAATCCCTGTTTTTGAGCCCGCACACAAATACATAAATGAGTAAGCACGGGACAATGGTGATAAGCAATGTTGGGACAGATATCTTTGCCCAGTTCACATACGTGACCATAAGATTCAGGTTACCCGACGCCGCATTCATTAAGGCAATTCCCTGGAGGTTGCCTGTCGGGGCGCCGTTTATAAGCCCCATTCCGCCCACATTGGAGGCCATTGTAATTGTCAGCATAAGCGTCTTGCCGAGCTTGCTCTCGCCGGGCTTTTCCCCTATGGTGAGAAGCAGCTTATTGCAGATGCCCGACACCAGGATAAGGACCGCTAGATGTGAGACGAAGGCTGAAATGATGGCTGTCATGAAGCCGATTATTACGACCATCCTGACGGGTTTTTGCCCAAATCGGTACAGTAACCAGTAGGCAAGCCTCTGCCCGAAGGGTGTAAAACGTATGCCCATTGCGACAACGGCCATGCCCAGCACGGTATAAAATGCGGATGAGCCAAGTCTGCTTTTGACGTCCGACCATGTGATGACACCGGCCATTGTGCCCAGCGTCGCTATCAGGAAAGCCGAGACCGCCATTTCGCATGGAGTCGTTATCATCCAGAAGATAGTGGCGCAGGCGAAGGCCAGGGCTTTCGCGCAATTATCTCCGTATGCGCTCAGCGTTACAAAATTCAACGCAATGTAGATTATTATCGTACCGGCTATGGAAAACAGCAGCTTTGGGGTAAATGGTATCCCTGTGCGTAAACCAGTTGTGTCAATAAGTTTATCCTCATCAAAGACTTTGATATTAGTTTCTGCCACTGGTTTCTACCTCCAGTAAAAATAGAAATCTCTGGCAACTCATATAGCTATTTTCTTTCTCTATCACCTGCTATTTCTTAGCGATGACAATACCTCTGTCATGGTTCTGAACGCCGGCCGCATTGCCCTCTTCCATGTCGATGTGCATCATCAGGTCCCTGGCGACCTTTTTGGCCACCTTTATAACAACATGATCGAACGTCACGCCGCGGACACCCCCGACCTTGACGCTGACTTCGTCGCCGTCACTGACGCCCAATTCGGCGGCATCCTCGTATCCGGTGTGGATGTGGCGCATGGCGACGATGGCGCAGGCGACCTCAATTTCACCGACGGCGCCCACTATCCTGAGCGTTGCCGCACCGTCCAGGTTGCCGGACATGCGGACCGGCGCTTCCACGCCGAGCTTAAAGTTGTCGGAGGCCAGAAGCTCAACCTGCACGATCTTCCGGAATGGCCCGAGTACACGGACGTTTTCAATCCTTCCCTTGGGGCCTGCCAGCGTGACGGTCTCGTTTGACGCGAATGCCGCCTCCGAGTCATTTGTGTAGTTCTTGACTGTGATTCCCTGCTCTCCGAAAAGGATGTGCGCGGCTTCCTCTGTGAGATGTATGTGCCTGTTGGATAGCATTACAGCGGTTGTCAGTTCTATGTTAATCAAACCTCGTTTCAAAGTTTATTTTCCAAGCAGTAAGAACAGCGTTTTTGAATGCGAGTGCGTGCAGGCCTCCGGTCTTGTCCAAGATAGAGCCGGCGCGATGATGCCACCCAGCCTCTGATCCACTGCCGGCACTGTGGTATAGCCATACACCAGGAAAATACTGAAGCAGGAAGGCCAGCGGCGCCTGCGCAAATAGATGCAAGCCACAGTCGCCGCCATGCCAACCCCGATGGTGCGTGCACTGAAAAGCACGTTTAGGTTAGGTGCCAGGCCGAAGAAAACAGCCCCAATGGTATAAAAAACCTGCCCGGGGACACCACATCATAATCCATAGATATATCACTTCTCGGGCAGGAAATGTCTGACCGTCTCTTCTCCACGGTAAATGCGCAGGATACCATGAGCCAGAGCCTCCAGCTCAAAGCTGCCAGGCACCATTACAACGGGTGCGATCCACTCGACGCGCCTACGGACAAGGTCAGTGAAATAGGCCGAGTGCGCGATGCCGCCCGTAAAGATGATGTTGTCGATATCGCCATTGACAGTGGTGACCATGGAGCCGATGTCCTTTGCCACCATATACGCCATGACGGCGAGCACCTCTTCTGCTTTCTTATCGCCGTTTTTTATTCGCGCCTCCACCTCTGTCACGCTGCTGGTGCCCAGGTAATCGATCAAGCCGCCGCGGCCACGCAAATAGGACTTGATCTCTTTTTGGGTATATTTGCCGGAAAAGCAGAGCTCCACCAGGCTATCGTTGGGGATGTTGCCTGCGCGCTCCGGGGTGAAGGCGCCCTCGTCGGAACAGATCTTGTCGATCATTTGCCCTTTGCAGTGCATCTCCGCGGAAATGCCGCCGCCCATGTGGCAAATCAAAAAATTACAGTCCTCATATTTCCGGCCACTTTGCTCCGCCACGCGGCGGCCCACCTCTTTGGTGTTTAAAGGATGTGCGGCCGCCTCGCGTTTGATGAAGGAAAGCCCGGAATAGCGGGCATAGTCGCACAGCTCGTCCGTGCGCACGGCGTTGTAAAAATATGCGGGGATGTTGTACTGCCTGGAGAGAGCCCCCGCAATCAAGGCTGCCAGCCACGATGCGGTAACAGGAAACCCCGGACGGGAACGCGACGCCAACTTGACAATCGCATCATCGATCACATATCCGCCGCCCTTGAAGATGCCAAACGCACCTCCGCGCGAAGCGATAACATCAAAGTCCGGGGGTTTCAAGCCTTCCCGCTCAATAAAGTCCAGCACAGCCTTTGTACGCATATCGGCCTGGTCAAGAACGGAATCGAATTGATCCAACTCCTGCCTGGAATGCTCAATTCCCACCACAAACAGCTCCGCCTCATCCCGGAAAGCGGCAAGCTTCGTCGAGGTCGAACCAGTATTGATCACCAAGATCATAACGCCTTCTTTTTTCATTGTTCCCTCCGCCGTACGTCAAAATGTGTAGTTGTAGCCGGCATCAAAGGCCCTGATATTGACATCAATGAGCTTTTCACGATGCTCCTGCCTGAAATAACCCTCAATCTGCTCGACGCAGAAATCCCGTGTGAACCAACCGGTAAGTTTCATGGCCAATCCCATCATGACAAAGTTGGCGCTCTTGGAGGTGCCAACGCTGTCGCCGATGGCCAGACAGGGCACACCATATATTTTCAGGTTGGGGTACTTGCTGGGATCATAGGTACCCATGTCGGTATTGAACAGAACGATGGCGTCTTTTTTTAAAACCTTGGCATGGTGAGCCAAAGCGTGCTCTGTAAGGGCGATGAGAACATCTGGGTGCTCCATCCGGGGGTCATAGATCTCCCCAGGCGGTGCCACAAACTTGGTGTCGGAGCTGGCTGCCCCGCCGCGTTGCTCAGCGCCGTACTGAGGCATGTTTGTCACATCCATGCCGTCCTGTATGCAAATGTGAGCCATACATAGCGCGCCAGTGACGATGCCCTGGCCGCCGAAGCCGCTAAAAAGAATTTCTTTTATCATAATAACACTCCCAATCTCCGCGCTGTCTATGTGTCATTTCTCACCATCAGGCCTTATGCGGAAGTTCTGATGGCGCTAAGGGGGCAACCGTTAAAAATTTTCAATCAGTCCTCGCGACGCACCCTCTTGGATGACGCCCAGCTTGTAATAAGCTCCCATTTCGTCCTCCACCCATTGGCGGACCTCCAGCGGCGTTTTATGGGCGTTGGTCGGGCACATGGACAGGATCTCCACCAGGGAGTAGCCATCTCTGGACAGCTGGCGCTCGAATGCGTGCTTTAAAAGGGCCTTCGTTTTGCGCACCTCAGTTGGATTGAACACACCTCCCCGGGCCAGAAAGGCATGCGGCAGGGCGTTCTTGACCATTTCAGGGAAGCGCAGCGGGTAGCCAGTTACCTCGGGATCGCGGCCCTCGGGGGTGTTCTCTGTCCATTCGCCGATCAGCGTCGTATGGGACATCTGGCCGCCCGTCATGCCGTACAAAGAGTTGTTGATCACGATGTCCACGACGTTTTCGTTCCGGTAACCGGCGTTAAAAGTCTCGCTGAAACCAATGTTGTAAGCGTCGCCGTCGCCATGGTAGCCGATGACCAACACGCCGTCGTCAATGCAGCGGGCCACGCCGGTGGCCGCGGCCATGGTTTTGCCGTGGGAAAAGTGCATGGTGCTCAGCTTCACAATGCCGTTCAGGCCCAGCATGGTGCAGCAGCCGACACCGTGGACAATGACACACTTCTCCTGTAGATTCATCTCGTCAAGTAGCTGGCAGATCGTCTTGATGACGATGGAATGTCCGCAGCCATTACAGTACGTATTTTTGCCGGTGATAACAGTGGGCGTTGTATAATTCTTTGCCATATTCTTCTCCTTCTTTCTAGCAGCAAGGCTTAGAGTTCTGCTTCAAACTGGCCGTTTTTCACCCGGCCGTAGAATTCCTTGACTTCCTCGGTGCTGAAATACTCACCGCGATAAAAGGCGTAAACGAGAACATTTCTGTCACGGTTAGCCAGCTTGGCAGAGAGTGCTACATCCTTCTTCATCTGGCCAAGGTCGTTGATCTCCATCGACAGGAAACCTTTGACCTTCTTGCTTACCATGTCGAAAGCTTTCTGGGGATAGGGCCAGATGGTGACGGGCCGGATGAAGCCGACCTTTTCGCCGGCGGCCCGCATGTCCTGCACGGCTTTCTTCACAACGCGCCCGGGGATGCCATAGGCCACTATGACATAGTCGGCGTCCTCCAAATAGCCGGCCTCCCAACGCTGTTCGTTGTCGATAACGGCATTGTAACGCTCCTGTTGGGCTTTGACATAGGCTGTCGGGTCGTCCAACAGCTCGCACATGGGATCGAACAGGTGATATTTGCCGTTCAGGCACCATTCGGGCTTTGTATGCGTGGACTTTGCGGGAGGCAGTTCTATGGCCTCATACATGTGGCACAGGCTGCGCCCGACATGGATGACCACCCATATCCGGTACTTGTAGGCCAGCTCCCAAGAGATGTAAAGCATATCGACGCATTCCTGCACACTGGCCGGGGCAAAAACAATGGTGTGGTAGTCGCCATGACCGCCGCCGGCGACATCGCGCTTGTAATCAGTCTGGCCTTCGCCGTGCAGGGTGCCGGTGGCTCCGCCGTAGCGCTGGGAATGGAGCAGGACCGCCGGGATATCGTATTTGGATGCCCAGGCGATGCCCTCCTGCATTAAAGTGGTGCCTGGTGCGGAGGAGGTGGTAAAGGCGTAGGTGCCACAGGCAGCCGCGCCGTTCAGAATATAGGGGATGTTGGCCTCATTCTCGGCAATGATGCAATGGCCGCCGGCCTGGGGCAGATGAGTGGCCACGTATTCCATAAGTTCGGTGGTGGGAGTGATGGGATAGCCGGCAAACAATCTGCAGCCTGCGCGGATTGCGCATTCGGCGTAGGCATAATCGCCTTTCCACAGTTCCTTAGTCATCGTCCAGCAACCCCCTTATTCGCATCGTTAAGAATCTCGATTACGCTGTCGGGACACATGGTGTAACAGATGCCGCAACCGATGCACTTGACCTCATCAATGGCGATAGTCTTATATCCCTTACTGTTAAAATTACTCGTCAACCCGATCGCATTTTTGGGACAGAAATGGATGCAATATTCGCAAGCCTTGCATCTTTCTGTACTCAGTATTATTTTTTTCATTCTCCTATGATCCTTCCTTCTCTATTTACCATATAGTTTGCGGCTTCCTTGGCCGTTCCAGAGGTTTCTCCACCTCCTCTCCACAAAATCGGCTTCTAATTTTTTACAAAATTGCTTTCTATTGTATTAATACGCTTTGCGTTGACCAACGCGAAAATCACCGCGAGGCCGACTGGAACAACCAGCGACTGCCACATCACCATATAGCCTAAACGGTCTGCAACTATGCCAGCCACTACCGGACCCAGCATGTTCCCGAAATCCATGCCGATATAGCCCGCATTGGTCGCCGCACCGCGGCGATCTTTCGGCACAGTTTTTATGGCGAGCGCCTGAATAATAGGCAGGGCCGCACCCCACCCGAAGGCTATCATCACGCCCGCCGCACAGTACATCCACCATGTTGTCGCAAAGCTGAGTATAACAAATCCGCCCGCGTATATACACATAACCGGAATAGCGCTCTTGATGAAGCCGAACATGTCTGACAGCTTGCCAACAAGCGGCCTGGATACAAGCATCATAACCGCATATGTGGTAAAGTACACTCCAACTACGCTACTGCTAAGCCCCTTCAAGCCGGCATCAATAACCAGGAAAGTATTGATATTAATGAACACTGCGGAAAGCAGAAAAATCACAACAGATGGCAGGAGGGCCTCTTTTGCGGCGATTCCTTGAAGACTAATCTTAAATTCTTTGGTACGTTTGAAATTGAGTTGTATACGCGTCGCCAACAAAATGGCAAGTGCCGCCATTGCACCAGCGATCAAAAAGGTGCCTTTGTAACCCACCTTAGCGACAAGTTCTAGACCCAAGGACGCCCCTATCGCCTGGGCAAAAGCCTGCGCCATCCAGTAAATGCCGATACCTTGGCCCATCTTATCCGGGGGCAGGGTATCGGCTACCATAGTCAGCATACAGACGGCGGTAAACGTCTGCGCGGCCCCTTGCAAAAGTCTTGAAACGAAAAGCATGGGGATAGATGTAGACAGACTGTAACCGACCATGGCAAGCACCAGGCCCCCGGCAGCGGCCATAAACACATATTTCCGGTTAAGTGTATCGATCATAGGCCCGGAAAACACCTTCATTATAAAAGCGGTCGCCCCAAAAGCTCCGGAGATAGTACCAATAATCGCCGCAGTACCACCAAGGGAGTACACATATTTGGGAACCATGGTATGCCCCAGCTGCAACGACAGATACACACATATCGACGCAATGAAAATACTGATGAATTGCGCGTTCCAAACTTTGGTCGGCACCTCAATGGAGGTAGTTATCTCAGTTTCTTTTTCCATTTTTTTCTCCTTTTTTCTTCAACATGAACGATGGATCGTAGTGCACATACAAATCGATGGCACCCTTAAGCAGATTCTGGATATATCCGTCCATAGCTGATTGCTGGCTCTCCCCTCCTCCATAACAATTGCACGACGTCGTCTATATAACCGAAGCTTCTACATTCATTTTAAAGCTTGACATTTAGCCTGTGAAATACTATATTTTAATATGTTATAAGTTTGACTAATAATTCGGAATATATGGAATTTGAATGAATAACATACCGTTTTCTGGATGAGGAGAAGAGCCCTGATGGATTTGAATCAACTGCGCTATTTCGCTGTTATCGCCAAATACGAAAGCTTTACCCAGGCAGCCAACGAGCTCATGGTCGCCCAACCGGCACTAAGCCAATCCATAAAAAGCCTGGAGACGAGTTTGGGGGTCGAGCTATTCATCCGTTCGGGCAAGAGCATAGTCTTAAGCCCTTGCGGGGCCGAGCTTCAGCGCCGCCTGCAGTCCATATTGCCGCAGATCGAAACCCTGCCGGCCGTACTGCGGCGGATCAAACGAATCTCCAATACCACTATAAACATTGGCATCACAGTCTGTTCCGCCTATTTCATCCCCATCATCATGAGCGACTTCGCAGTGCACCATCCCGAAATCACTCTGCGGTTCCACTCCAGTAACCGGACCTTCTGCGATTTCGTCATCTCGTCCACCCCACCGGATGGCGACATGTGCGGCGCAAAAATCATGAAGAACCAGGAGATCTTTCTGTTGGTGCCAGAAAATTCGGAACTGGCCGGGCATGAAGGCGTCAGACTTGTGGATGTCAGGGACCGCAGATTCATCCTGCAAACGCAAAATCACAGCATCCGCAACACCATCGATTCCTATTTTGCCCAGGCGGGTTTTCAGCCCCATGTTGGCATCGAATGCGACTTTCAGTTCATGATCCCGGAGCTGGTCCGGCAAAACTATGGCATCGCCGTGACGTCATTCGATGATGCTGCCGATTACCAGGATTTAAAGCTATTGCACATCACCAGTCCTGCCTGCACAAGGGATATCTATCTCACTTGGCGCGATAAGGTATCTTTCACGAGCAGCATGAACCAGTTTTATGAATTTATGTGCAAGCATTTTCCACTGATGAAAACCGGCACCGCCTCGCATAGTGAGGGTACCTCCTTCAAGTAAAAGACTTACACTCACCATCTTCACTGCGCACTTCTGCTTACTGTATGTAAACTGATTAGGGTGGTTGAGCTTTGTTACCCAGCAACAGATTTATCCTTCCAACCTTACTGACGCTTTATATAATAATAGGAAAAGGAGCGTATCACGCCTAGATACGCTCCTTTTCCTATTAACAGCATTATAATATGATCAATAGATTATTGTTACTTTGCTTAGTAATAATTTTGTATGACTGTATGGGGATGTGATACAATTGGATTTCTCGAAAAAAAAACCAGGTCCTAAAGCCTGATGTAATCACGAAAGTTTACGGATAATTGCATCTTATATTTGATATAACTTTCTACGCTAGCACAGTTATTATTCCATTTGTGCCATCTACACGTATCATTTGTCCATCTTTTAATATATTTGTGATGTTAGGTATATCTACTACGCATGGTATTCCATATTCCCGCGAGACAATTGCAGCATGGGAACCTGCACTTCCAATTTCAGTGACTACCCCGGATACTAACTTAAAAAGCGGCGTCCAAACTGGGGCAGTATAAGGTGATACTAGGATATCTCCCTTTTTTAGTTTATGGAATTCAGACGGTCCCCTTACTATGCAGACTGGACCTTCATACACTCCACGACTTGCGGAAATTCCCTTAATTGCGTTTGGATCATCCATTTTTTTAGCTTGCTTTTCTTTCTTATTAAATACAGGAAACGATCCGGTAGATATCATCCAATGAATACCCTTTTCATGGGCAGCATAAACTTTTTTATAAGCACTTTGCCTTTTTGCGATCTTTTCTTTAAGATCCAATTGTCCCGCTGCGACAGGCCCTAATTCTTCCAAGAAAAGAAAGAATATATCATTCGCCTCGCATATGATGCCTTTTTCTTCAAGCATAGTTCCAAGCTTTAAACTTAATCTGCGCACGCAGGCTGTAAGTTTTTCTATATAAAACAAACCTTCTTCTCGAATGATCACTCCTTCTCTGGCTTGATCAAGTATTTTAAGGAAGTTATCATATTGTTTTTTCTTTAGCCGTTTCTTAATTTCATTCTTTGCCTCTTCCAGGGCAATTTCTTGCTCTTTAAAGCTTGCTTCAGAATCGAACAGCTCGTTGTCACTCAATAATGAATCAATGAGGTTATAAACTACTTCCGGTTTTTCTCGCCATGTATAGGCTGATAGGGTAGGAGCCATACTGGCCGAAGGTCTATCGCCGTATTCTGCTAAAAATGCATTAACTTCGTTCTTAAATTCAGTGCTGTTTTTTCCATCCAAAACTGCTGCCTGTGCAACTTTTACCAATGATTTATTCTGCAGAGCCGTTCTAAAAGGCAATGCTTTAAGAAGGTTTTCTTTAACCTCTTCTTTCAGTTTCTTTCCTACCGTTTTTTTGATTAAATAGTCAAATTTTAGGTCAATAACGATATTTGGTACGAAATCAGACATCCTTTTTTGAAAAAGAACTCCCATTTCAGCTACTGCCTGATCAATCAACTTTGCGAATTTTACTGCATCCGTTGTATTTTCTCCTGCTTCATCCATTTTTTTAATCCACGAATCTATCTCGTTAGACAAGGATTGCCAAAAGACCCGAATATCCATGGCGTATTCGTTAATGAATAATTTTGGTACTTTCCATAGCATAGCAGGGGAGAATCCCGCTTGTTTAAGATCAATAGCAACACAGCCACTTTCTCTTTCGATAGGCCTCATCGGACTCTTGGGCATACTAAAGCCCACCTCATTGTACAAATAACTATCAAAACCTTGATAACAGGAACAAATGTAAGCGAAATCTAAGGGCGTCGGAGGTTCTGAACAATGCTCCATAGCACTTTGTAATCCCCAGGGAGCTTTTTTACCCTGGAAAATGATTTGATCATCGGGGCCTAAAATATCCGTATTTTCGGGGTTGGATAACTCAGTGGTGATCGGTCTGGCTTGGAGCATATAGATTTCCCCTTGAGAAAGAGCCCACTCTGTGTCCATCGGGCATCCGTAATGCTGCTCGACCGCTTTAGCAAGGTCTGTCAATTGCCGGAACTCTCGGTTGCCAAGGCAGAATTCTTTCCGCTTTTTCATTGGTACTTCTTCTAGCACAGTGCCGTTTTTGCTTAGTAGAATTCTTATTTCTTTGGAACCTAAAACTTGTTCTTTGACGCTTCCGGATTTTGATAAAATGAATGTATCTGGTGTTATCATCCCGCTTACAATCGATTCTCCCAGGCCGTACCCAGCGCTAATAAGGATTTCATCCCGTCTGCCATTGACCGGATTTGCCGTAAACATGACCCCAGCAGCTTCGGCATCGATCATTACTTGGACAACAACAGCCAAGTCTACCTTGAGATGTTCAAATCCCATGCTGATGCGATAGGATATAGCTTGCGACGACCAGAGACTGGCCCAACATTTTTTTATATGCCGGACTATCTCATCGATTCCGCAAATACCTAGATAGGTTTCATGCTGTCCCGCAAAGGATGCAGAGGGTAAATCTTCGGCTGTAGCGCTCGAACGGACTGCAACCAATAAATCGGAACGGCTGCTAAATTCTTTAGAAAAATTGGCAAATGCCCTTTTTACATCTTCTTGCACCTCATTAAGCATGGGAGACTCTTCAATCCATGCGGAAATGCATTGACTAGCCTCAGTTATAGCAGAAATATCATTATCAGAGATGTTTTCCAGTTTAGCTTTTATCGGCTCTTTCAGATTTGCAGCTTCCAAATGGGCGCGATAGGCCTCTACTGTGACTACGAATCCAGAAGGAACCGGAAGCCCCGCCTGGATTAACACCCCTAGATTAGCGCCCTTGCCGCCTGCAATCGATAAAGAATCTTTCTTAAGTTCGTTCAACTTATTTGTAAATTTTAACATATAGCTCACTCCTTCTTATACTTTTTGGACCTTTATTATTTGATCTTTCATAAACATGACCGCGATAACGGATAAAAGAATTGTAATCAATGTTAGTATCATCGCATAATTTAAGGCATCATTATAGGCCTGCTTTTGCATAATACTAGTCGTTTGTTCTGCGATTTGATTAGAAAGTTGCGAATAGTTGTAATTAAACTTATTTTGTATTTGTGTTGTTAAAATGGTTATACACAATGCCTGCGTGATCTGTTTTATCGTATTTTGCAGAGCCGATGCTCTGCCTACGAGATTACCTGGAACAGCATATATCCCGGCGGTTCCCACGGGCTGCATACAAAATCCCATGCCAAGCCCCCTTACTGTTGATAATAATAGGATCATTTCCACAGAAGTATTCATATCAAGAAAGCTTAATTGATAGGTAGTCACTGCCACAATGATAAGTCCAGGTACTGTCAATATTCTTAGTCCAACTTTGTTTAACAGTCTGCCACTCACAGCTGCCGTAAATCCAGAAGCTATTGCTGATGGAAAAAGCATTAAGCCAGTGTCTAGCGCACTATAACCTCTTACTTCTTGTAAGTATAAAGGAAGAATGAGTACGCCTCCCATAAAGGCAAGTCCGTGTAATGTCTGAACGATCTGGCTTACTGTATAGTTAAAGATTTTAAAAACTCTTAAATCAAGTAGAGGTTCTTCGACGATAAGCTCATTTGCAATGAAAACTACTACACTGATTATTCCAATGGAGAGTAGTATAGGATTCTTTATATTACTCCAGTCTATTGATGTGCCTTCGCCAAGAACATAGAGTAAGCTCACAATAGCTATAACTGAAGAAATAAATCCGATAATATCAAAGCGTTTAAATGGCTTCGTTGGTGAACTTTCCAATGAATAACTAGCTATCAATATTCCCAAAATTCCAAGAGGAACGTTTACCAGAAACATAATCCTCCAATCCATATTTGCAATAATATATCCGCCGATGGTTGGGCCCAGTGCAGGACCAAACATGCCCACAATTGCCCAGTATCCCATGGCTTTGCCTCTTTCTTCGAAGGGGAATATGGTAAAGATGATTGTAACGGCAACCGGCATAATCATACCGCCACCGATTGCCTGGATGATTCTGAAAAGTATCAATGAACTATTATTCCATGATAATCCACATAACATTGAGCCCAATGTAAACATTGATAAAGCAAAAAGAAATACTTTTTTTGTTCCAAAAGTTTCACTCAAAAACCCCGTCACAGGAATCACTGCAGCCAGTGCAAGAGAATAAGCGGTTAATACCCACTTTACATCTCCTAGGTCAACATTGAATATGGCCATGAGTTTTGGGATTGCTATATACACAATACTTGAATCTAGCATAGTAATGAAAGTACCTAATATAATTACCGCTAGAGCCAGCCATTTGTTGGCGCTCTCCATTTTTTTTATCTGCATCTTCATCTCTCCATACTAAATATAAATTTTGTAAATTATTATGTTTTTCAGATTAGTCAAGTCAATGATATATTTATTGTTTTGCCTCAATTATTTTAAAGGTAACTATTAGAAATTCGTTGTTAGAACTATCGAATTCTAATAGTTAGAATTCTAACTATTATTCTAAAAAAATATCACATTGGATTTACTCCAAGTCATTGTTGATTTTTATTA